>OOAG01001410.1_pt1 | contig 17989 bp, 10 predicted proteins | sample 1671461 | NCBI WGS metagenome assembly OOAG01 (sample SAMN06348159, study PRJEB24527) | human gut metagenome | biome: human gut; feature: ankylosing spondylitis patient; material: feces | host: Homo sapiens | place: China | collected 2015-10 | reverse complement strand
TCCTCCCCGGCCCTTTACCTCATATAGCTTTCGTGCTTTATTGATGCCATTCATTCCGTAAGGAGATGGGTGGCATCGCTTTCTTCATTTGCTGATGAAGTTAACTTGCTTTGGTCTGAGATCAAAGGTTCTTGCGTAAAAAATTGCGCAACCCTTTGTTTATTAAAAAAAAGGCTCTTTCTTTGCATGGCGAAAAAGTATGCGACGAATTATAAATCATATGGACTGTTGAAAAGAACATTCCAACCTTCCAACAGAAAAAGAAAGAACAAGCATGGCTTCCGTTCTAGAATGGCTACCGCTAATGGCCGTAGAGTATTAGCTTCTCGTCGTGCTAAAGGCAGAGCTAAATTAACGGTATCTGACGAATACAACGGATAATTAGTCACGTTCTAAAGATTTATAAAGAAAGTAGAGGTTTTTTCCTAAAAAGCCTTTACTTTCTTTGTTTTTGTAGTATTGTTCTGGTGGGTATTGGTCTATATGCCGTTTTTTTTCTACTTTTGAACCGCCTACAAATACATACGTGAAATGAGTAACTTTTTTGTAAAACTGATAAAGAATCCGTTTGTCATCAATCTCTTGTTGGTGATAGTCGTGTCGTGCGGCGTTGTTTATGGCGTACTGGCGTGGCTGGATTCTTATACCCGCCATAATCAAGCGGTGGTCGTTCCGGACGTGAAAGGAATGAAGCTAGAGGACGCCGCCGAGTTTTTCGGGAATAATAAGCTACGCTATAACGTGATCGATTCCGTATTCTCGAAAGATGTGGCTCCGGGCTCCATCGTGGAGTTGGTTCCCGGTGTCGGATCGAAGGTGAAAGAGGGGCGGATCGTCTTTGTTACGATTAATGCGTTGACATCCCAGATGGCCGTGATACCGGAGGTGGAAGACTTATCTTTCCGTCAGGCGTATGCCTTGCTGCGGGCCCGTGGCTTCTCATCGGTCGAGATAGAGTATGTGCCGGGCGATTATAAAGATTTGGCGATGGGGGTGGAGTTAAACGGGCGTACCTTGCTCAAAGGGGAACATGTACCGTTGACCGCTCATCTGGTATTGAAAGTAAGCAGTGGCGATCCGAATATGCTTCCCGACTCATTGGCTTTGGATAGTATTCCGGTAGAACCATTGGATAGTGATATAGAAAACTGGTTTTAAGGGAATGGACGAGTTTTTGGACGATATGGATGATGAACAGGTAGACGACCTGTTGATGCCGGAAGAAGACGAAACATCGTCGAGCCAGATGTATGAGCATTTCCGCTTCGTAGCGGACAAGGGGCAATCCCTGCTCCGGGTGGATAAGTTCTTGGTAGACCGTATGATGGGCGCTACCCGTAACCGCATCCAATTGGCGGCTGAGGCGGGTTGCATCTTGGTGAACGATAAGCCGGTGAAAAGTAATTACCGGGTGAAACCTTTGGATGTGGTTTCTATCGTGATGGATCGCCCACGCCGGGAACTGGAGATTATCCCCGAAGATATCCCTTTGAATATAGTATATGAGGACGATGATTTGCTGGTGGTGAATAAGCCGGCAGGCTTGGTCGTACATCCCGGTCACGGTAATTATACTGGTACATTGGTGAATGCCTTGGCTTATTATTTGAAGGATGATCCCTATTATGATCCTTCCGATCCTCGTTTAGGCTTGGTACACCGTATTGATAAGGATACGTCGGGCTTATTGGTGGTGGCTAAACACCCGGAGGCCAAGAGTAACCTGAGCCTGCAGTTCTTCAACAAGACAACCAAACGTAAATACCGTGCCTTGGTATGGGGCATCGTTCAAGAGGATGAGGGGCGTATCGAGGGAAATATCGGTCGTGACCCTCGTGACCGTATGCAAATGACCGTCTTCCCGGAAGGCGATCAAGGCAAGACCGCCGTCACCCATTACACCGTGTTGGAACGCTTGGGCTACGTGAGCTTGGTGGAGTGCCGTCTGGAGACGGGGCGCACGCACCAGATCCGTGTACATATGAAATATATCGGTCATACGCTTTTCAACGATGAGCGGTATGGCGGACATGATATCTTGAAAGGAACAACTTTTACTAAATATAAACAGTTCGTGCAAAACTGTTTCGCTATTTGTCCACGTCAGGCCTTGCATGCTAAGACGTTGGGGTTCGTTCATCCTACTACGGGAGAGGAGATGTTTTTCGATTCTGAGATTCCTTCCGATATGCAGCAGCTGATCGACAGATGGCGTGTATACGCGAACACTAAAGAATTGTAAAAATGAAAAAGAACATCGCTATCGTAGCAGGGGGAGATTCCTCCGAGATCGTTATTTCATTAAAAAGTGCGGACGGAATCTACTCTTTTATTGATAAAGACAAATATAATTTATATATTGCCATCGTTAAGAGGGATGAGTGGGCGGTTATACTTCCTAGCGGGGAACATACACCAATTGATAAGAATGATTTTAGCTTCAAGGAGAATGGCGTGACGAGGCATTTTGACTTCGCTTATATAACGATACATGGTACTCCGGGCGAGGACGGACGTTTGCAAGGATATTTCGATATGATCGGTATGCCTTACTCGTCTTGCGGGATGCTGGTGAGCGCTTTGACATTCAATAAATACGTATGTAATCATTACTTGAAAGACTTTGGTGTAAAAATTGCCGCGTCCATTCATTTATTCAAGGGAGAGACTATTACGGACGAAGAAGTCGTGACTCGTTTGGGTTTGCCTATTTTCGTGAAACCAAACGATGGGGGTAGTAGTTTTGGCGTGACGAAGGTGAAAGAGGTCTCCGCTATCCAGCCCGCTATCGCTAAGGCGTTTGGGGAAGGACGTGAGGTGATTCTCGAGCGCTTTATCGATGGAACGGAAGTGACATGCGGTTGCTATAAGGTGGAGGGTAAAGAGGTTGTCTTCCCTTTGACCGAGGTGGTTACGAATAACGAATTCTTCGATTTCGACGCGAAGTATAACGGACAGGTGGACGAGATCACTCCGGCCCGTATCTCCACCGAGTTGACGGAGTTGATACAGCGCGAGACATCAAGGATCTACGATATATTGGGCGCCAAAGGACTGATTCGTGTGGATTATATTATTCCGGCAGACGGGGAGCCTGTCTTACTGGAAATAAACACGACACCGGGAATGACGGCTACCAGCTTTATCCCACAGCAAGTACGTGCGGCGGGATTGGATATAAAGGATGTCATGACAGACATTATTGAAGACGAACTCAAAAACAGAAAAACAAAATGAATAGATATGGATACAGAAACAGTTTCCCCTAATTTCGACGACATCCGTCCGCTGAACAACAGTGAGGTGAAGGACGCGATTGAAAAATTGGTCGCCAATGAGGATTTCGAGCGGGCTTTACGTTACATAAAGCCGAATTTGAATTGGGAGGAATTCTCAGTTGCCATGCGTGCTTGCAAGACGAAGGAGGAGTTTAAATCTACTCTGGCCTATGACGCTGTAATGACGGTGGCGAAAAATACTACTTTCTCGCTTACTATCTCAGGGCGTAGCCGTCTGCCGAAAGATAAGGCGGCCTGTACGTTTATCTCGAACCATAGGGATATCGTATTGGATGCCTCCTTCTTGAACGTCATGTTATATGATGTGGGGTATGGTATGACGCAGGTCGCTATCGGCGACAATCTTTTAATCCGTCCGTGGATCGAGACGTTGGTGCGCTTGAATAACAGCTTTATCGTGAAGCGTGGCGTTTCTGTTCGTCAGATGTTGGAGGTCAGCAAGACGCTTTCCGCCTATATCCATCATGCGATCAAGAATGTGAACGAGTCTGTATGGATCGCCCAGCGTGAGGGACGTGCTAAGGATTCGGACGATCGTACGCAGGGCAGCGTATTAAAAATGTTGAGTATCGGCGGTGATAAGGATAATCTGTTGTTGAATTTGATGGACTTGAATATCGTACCGGTCGCTATCTCCTACGAGTTTGATCCTTGCGATTTCTTGAAGGCGAAAGAATTCCAGATGAAGCGGGATGATCCGGATTACGTGAAATGTCAGCGGGATGATTTGTTGAGCATGGAAACGGGTATCCTGAATAATAAGGGTCGTGTCCACTTCACGATCACTTCCCCGATCAATGATTCCTTGGCTAAACTAGACAAGGATATGGAGAAGAATGAGCTGGTAAGCGCTATCGCGTCCGTTATCGACCGGGAGATCTATAAGAACTATCGTTTCTATCCTTGTAATTACGTAGCTTATGATTGGCTGAACGGTACTCGCCGTTTCCACGAGCATTACGGACCGAAGGATAAGAAGCAGTTCGAGGAGTATATACAAGGACAGTTGGACAAGATCGTCCTTCCGAATAAGGATGAGGCGTTCTTACGTAAGAAACTATTGGAGATGTACTCCAATCCGTTGAAGAACTATTTGACAACTTTATAAGTTCCAATTGATTTTGATAGAGAGGTGTTGTAAAAGAGCGGAAGAAGCCTTTTACAACACCTTTTTGGTTAACCGACGTATCTACGTTCATAAATACCTGCATGAATGTATGTTTCTTAACATACGCTTTCGGTGACATATTGTAATCCCCTATTTCGTATCTTTGGCATATACGGTAAGAAACGCTTACAGTATGCTAATCATTTAAATCAGTAGCAGTATGAAACCGGAAGATTACATCACCCGTGAGGAGAAGTATGGTGCCCACAACTATCATCCCCTGCCGGTCGTTCTCAGAAGAGGCGAAGGCGTGTTCGTGTGGGACGTGGAAGGAAAACGTTATTTTGATTTCTTGTCCGGATATTCGGCGTTAAGCCAAGGACATTGCCATCCTAAGATCGTAAAGGCCCTGATGGAGCAAGCGGAGAGGCTTACGCTCGTGTCTCGTGCCTTTCATGCTGATATACTTGGTGAATACATGGAATTTACTTGCAAATTCTTCGGCTATGACAAACTTCTGCCGATGAATACGGGAGCCGAGGCGGTAGAGACGGCCTTGAAGCTTTGCCGTCGGTGGGGATATCGTCGGAAAGGGGTTGCCCCGGAACGTGCGAAGATCGTGGTTTGTAGCGAGAATTTCCATGGACGTACGATTACGATTATTTCCATGAGTACGGACCCTAGCTCATACGCCGATTTCGGTCCTTATACACCCGGGTTTATAAAGATACCCTATAATAATGTGGATGCGTTGGCCGAGGCCCTGAAAGATCCTGATGCAGTAGGCTTCTTGGTGGAACCGATCCAAGGTGAGGCTGGGGTAGTGGTGCCCGACGATGGTTATCTGCGGGCTTGCTATGATCTTTGTCATCAAAAGAATGTGTTGTTTATCGCGGACGAGATACAGACGGGTATCGGCCGTACCGGTAAGTTATTGGCTTGCGATTACGAGGGGATTCGTCCGGACATCTTGATCTTGGGAAAGGCGTTGTCCGGTGGGGTCAGTCCGGTCTCGGCGGTATTGGCGGACGATGAGATCATGCTTACGATCGCTCCGGGAGAGCACGGTTCTACGTATGGTGGAAATCCGTTGGCGGCGAAAGTCGCTATCGCAGCCTTGGAGGTGGTACGTGACGAGCATTTGTCGGAGAATGCGTTTAAGATGGGTGAGCTGTTCCGTGGTGAGATGGAGCGGATTAATAATCCTATGATAAAGAAAGTACGGGGTAAGGGCTTGCTGAACGCTGTCGTGACGGAACCTAAAGATGGGAAGACGGCATGGGACATCTGTTTGGCGTTGAAGGAAAACGGTTTGATAGCCAAGCCTACCCACGATCATATCATCCGCTTCACGCCTCCTTTGGTGATTACGGAGGAGCAAATGATGGAAGCGATTGGCATTATACGAGATACGTTCGCTAAATTCTAGTGTATGAAGATAAATGTAATAGGTGTTCCCTTGAATCTGGGATGTGACCGGGCTGGCGTAGAGCGTGCCCCGAACCACCTTCGGGAACGGGGATTGATGGGGGTGATCCGGAAGAACGGGCATAAAGCCTTTGACTTGGGTAATTTGTATGTACCCCCTGTTAGCGAGGCGGATAAGTTCGTACGGGGTAACAGCATGAAATATCTGGATGCGATCGTGGAGGTAAATACGAATCTGGCGGAGTTGGTTTATGATACATTGCGTGGAGGAGCGTTCCCCTTGGTGATTGGCGGGGATCATTCGCTGGGTTTAGGTAGCGCCTCGGGCGTGGGTAAATGTTATGATGATTTCGGTATTATCTGGCTGGACGCTCATGGGGATATCAATACCAGCGAGACTTCTCCCAGTGGTAATATCCACGGGATGCCTTTGAGTGCGTTGATGGGGATGGGAAGCGAGGAACTGGTGAATATCTACGCTCCCGGGAATAAGGTGAATCCGCAGAACGTATTCTTGGTCGGGACCCGCAGTCTGGATGAGGGCGAGTGGGATTTGATCGAGCGGGAGAAGCTGAGTGTCTATACGATGGAGACGATCCATCTGAAAGGCATCGGCTTCGTAGCTGAGGATATCAAGCGGAAATTGAAGGAACGGAAGATCCGCAACGTGCATTTCAGCATAGACGTGGATAGCATAGACCCCCGTTTCGCTCCGGGCACGGGAACCCGTGTGTGTGAGGGACTGATGCCGGATGAGTTTAATAACTTCGTGGATCATATGTTGTCTACGAATCTGGTTAAGTCGATGGATTTGGTAGAGCTGAATCCGGAGCTGGACGTGAACGAGCAGACCACAAACCTTTGTCTGCAGATCATCGATTATATTACCGCCCGTCTATAAGGAATCTAAATTCCATGGTTTATGATAAGAGTGTGAAAAGGAAGTCCCCTTGTTCCGGTTAAGACCGGATACGAGGGGACTTGAAAATACGATATGTCTATTGGTTTATTTCATTCTTCGGATATTGGCGTAATTGAAGCTATCGCTCAAGAAATCGTCCTCGCTGAATTTATAGCCTTGCGGTCCCCAGTTGCCCATAGCGAGCATGGCGATCATCTTCATCGGGTTGAAACCGCTCATATCGCCGCCGGCGGCCGCTAGAGGAACGGACTCCATCAGCTTGCGCATGGAATGTGGATAATTCTCGTTGATCACCATGTTGCGGTATAAGGCAAGGATTCCATCTCCTTGCTCCTTACGGTTCCAAGTCAGTATATATGTACCGTCGTTGGCTTCCGCCTTCGCTTGGAGATCGGGCAGTTTGGCGGAGTTGGCGTCCGCTATGATAAAGGTTACGAAACCTTCCTTGTCCACTTTAGGCATTTCTTTGTCGTAAATAGAGGCATACGAGTAGGTCTCGGCTGACCCGAGGCATATGGACCAGTATCGTACATCGGCGGTGGCGTATTCGCTTACGCTTTTAGGAGCCGTAGGAGGGATGAAACGGAAAGTTGCTACCTCCCCTTCGTTCAGTTTGATGCGGGCGAATAGGTATTCTGCCGGGCTGTTCGGGTACATTAGGCTCAGCGGGGCACGCATGAACGGGAGTTGCGGCAGGTCGGCGGAGAAATCCATCGGCGGCAAGTTCAACGATTCGTGGATGTTGCAGACCTCACGCTTCGGGAAATCTACTTCCTCACCTGTAGTCACGTTGAAAGCTTGGATAGCAGGCATGTCCACGCCGCCATACTCATCGCCGCTATATTGTTTCGCCAAGTAAAGACGCATGAAAATGGAGACCATATTGACATCCTCCGGGAACTCACATACGTTCTTCATCGAGGCACGTGCGCTGGCGGGGGTGTTAGCGGGAATGATGTAAATCGTATAGCCATTTGCTCCGTAGTCATCTGTTTCCTTTACATAAGGGTTGATGGAGCTGTCGTCGGGTTGGATATTTACGTCTTCAATGCTGGATACGTCTATTTGGGTCTCGTCGTTATAAACCGTGAAGTTGAAGAAGCGTGACTTCGGGAACTTTCCAGTCAAACGAAGGCCGATGTTTGGATTATCTTTGTAAGAATAGGTGTATTCCCAATAATCGGCATAGATATCAGGAAAGGCCAGTAGGGTTTGATTGTCGCCTCGAAGCGTCTTGCCCCATTGTTCCTTGGGTTCCGGGTTGTTGATTTGAGGGGTATTCTCATCATCGTCGTCGCAAGCGGTGAACATACCCACAGTAAGGGCTACCAACATTAAGTAAAAAATCTTCTTCATGATTCTGTTCGTTAATTAATCTGTTTGTTATTAAAATGAGAGCGCAAAAGTATCTCATTTCCAATTAGGGTTGACCTATTGAAAATGAAATACCTTGGATAAGACCACAGAATCCTAGGAATGGAACAGCTAGAAGGGGTATCCGATAGCGAAGTGGTAACCCATGCCGTCCTTGAATTTCGGGATATTGTAATAGCCTTTCTTTCCGGTATCGTAAGGGAGATGCAGACCGATACCCACGTCGAAACGGATGACGATAAAGGTGAGGTCGTAACGCAGGCCGAAGCCGGTTCCCAAGGCTAGATCCTTGAGGAAGCTACCCCATTTCAGTTGTCCGCCGGGACGATCCGGATCGTTCCGGATCAGCCAGATGTTACCGCTGTCGAGGAAAGTGGCCCCATGCAGGTCGCCAAGGATCGGGAAGCGGTATTCGAGGTTGGCCTCGAATTTAAGATCACCCGTACGGTCGATGTAAGCGTATTTATTGTTATCGCTGTTTTGATAGTAGCGTCCGGGACCGATGCTGCGGATCGTAAAAGCACGGATGCTATTCGCTCCGCCGATGTAGAATTGCTCGTTATAAGGGGAGGTACGGGCGTTGCCGTAGCTATAAATAGCGCCGGCCATTAATCGGCCTACGAGATATTGCTTATGCCCGAGGGCGTAATTATAACGTATCTCGGCGGTTCCCTTGATGAATTGGGCGAAGGGGTTGCCGAGTAATTCCTTATCCTCTTTATTGAATTTCTTCCCGGCTAACGCATAAATCCCATCCAAGACAAGGCCCGCTTGGGTAACGGATGCCTGCCACCAAAGATGGTTCCGGCGACTGGTAATCGGGGAATCATCATAGGTATAGGTATAGTTCATGGCCGGGATGAATTGATTTTGCAAACTCTTTTTTAGAGCCTTATTCACGTTGGTAATGCTGTCGAACTCGTGCGTGGTATGCTGGAGCAAGTTGAACGTCAGCTTGAAAGGGGTGATGGAATGATGAGACGTGGCAGTAGGCTGGAACTCATACGAGGCGTCACCACCGAATGCCAGCAACTTGAAGAAACGGGCCCGGTTCATCTGGTCCGCATAGAGGCGGAAGGTGGTGCTGGCCGGGAAATTCATGTCCCGTTTGCTGAATGTAGGGAACAATACCCGTGGGAAAGTCAGCGTGGTAGTCAAGCCTAACTCATAACTGTTGATCTTGGAGTTGCTACCATCCAGCTTGTTGCCGGTCTGCCATTCGTAAGAGCCGCGGAGTTTCACGCCGAAGGTCTCGCCCCCTCCGAAGACATTCCGTTTGGTCACGCTGAAAATGGCGCCCGGACCCACTTGGTCGTTGCTCTTGGCGGTAACGTTCAACTCGAGCTCGCCGTCCAATGGAAGATCGTAGACCGTATTGATCCGCAGATCCAGCGTATCTTGACGGCGCATGGTATCACGGGGGGAATATTGCAACTCGGCATAACGGAAGATACCCAAGCGGGACAGGGCGGTTTGCGTCCGTTCCTGCGCCCGCTGGTTGTAAAGTTCCCCCGGCTTGAAATATAAACGGTTGTAAATGACCGAGGGGCGAACCCTTAGCTTGCCCTCATAATGGATCGTAAGGTCCTTATAGCGGATCGAGTCCGTGGGAGTCTCATTCTGGTAACCGTTTAGCCAGACGGATATATCCCCGAGCTTCCAAGGGCGGAGGGCCGAGGGGGGCAGGCTTTCCTTCGGGGCCACCCGTAAGGCCACTTTCCCGGGGTTCAACAAGGTATCCGCTTGATAGGTGATGAAATCGGGACGGAAATAGTAATAGCCGTTGTTACGGAGCAAGGACGAGATGCGTTCCCGCTCGGCTTGCAACTGGACGACATTGAAATTCTCTCCTTTGTGGAGGATACGATCGCCGATCGTGGCATCGATCAATGAGTCGGCACGGTGACGGATATGGACGTATTGGATGCTGTCTAGCGTATACGGATCGTTCATGGTGACGCTATATTCCAGCTTCGCCTTCCGGGGATTCTTGGGATCGGGTACGACCTCGAAAGAGGTCTCTCCATTGAAATAACCGTATTCGTTCAATAGGTTCCGGGCTACCTTGACACGGACTTCCGGGTTCACGGTGGTGATCAGCACCGGTTTCGACGCCAGCTTGTTGAAGATCCACTTGCCGACCTTCCCTTTCTTGTTCACGAAAGCGTTGTAGACCCACAGGCCGAAGGGGAAGGGCACCCGGATCGAGGAGCTTCCCAGCAAGGCGTTGTTGGGGGGATAGGCTAGGGCGGCCTCGACCTCTTCCAAGGCGGCTTCGCCGGGTTTGGTCTTATCCTCGTTCTTCACCTCTATTTTCTTGATACCGGTATATAGGACCGCTCCCTCGGGAAGGTTCTCCGTGGTGGAGCAAGAGGTGAGTAAGAAGGCCAGCAGCCCGAGTAGCGCCAGCGACGATAGGATCGCTCTTTGGGTAGACACCCCCCCTCGCCCTGGGGAAGTATCCTTCCCTGCTTTGGGAAGGCATGTTTCCCTGCTCTGGGAAGGCATGTTTCCCTGCTCTAGGAGGGCATCCTTCCTAAAATATATTAAAACATTTTTCATATTCATTCCTTTTCTGTTTCCTCTTTCACTGGTTTCACTTTCGTTTTCTTGAAGTTGAATAGCTCCCTGAGATGCATCATTTTCTTGCGGAGCACGATACCGGCTCCGGTCTCCGTGATCTCGCCTTCCAGCAGGCTCTCGTAGTTCTTGTCGTGGAAAAGTTTGACGTAACGGGAGCCACTGCTGTCTAACCGATATTCTACGGATACGTTATCGATGAACGGCTGCGCCTGTCCATTGTTAATGTTCTCGCCGGTAGAGATACGGCCGCCTAGAACCACACGGATACGGTCATTATAGAATCGCTTGGCGAAGCGGAAGGAGTAGTCGGTACGGGTACCACCTCCGGCGTCGCCATTATCGTCGTACGTCTCCATGCCGAAGCTGATATCCACGGATTTCAATGCACTTCCGGCGATGTTGTTGATCTCGCTTTGCAAGAAGCTGGTCAAGGCGTCTCCCATATTTACGTTCACCTTGCCGCCACCACCGCCTCCGCCGAGGTACATACCGGTCACGAGCATGCTGACAGCCAGCTTCGCCCGTTCCTCCGGGCCTTTCGAGGTCAGTTCCTCCTGCATCGCCATGTCTTCCGGGGCGGTGAGGGTAAATTGCAACCCTAGGTTCTCCAGTTGTTGGGTCAGTTCGATGCCTACGTCGAAATTCACCAAGCGGGGCGATGATTGCCCGGTTAGGGTGACGGACGTACGGACTCGCTCGGTAGCCGTAAGGTTCAAGGTCGGGTCCATGGGGTTGCCCGTCCATTGCACGTAGCTACCCTCTTGTACGTTGAACTCCTTCAATGGGATCACCGGGATGGAGTACTTGATGGTTCCCCCGGATAGCGTGTAGCGTCCGTTCAAGAACATATCGCCTTGCGGGGTATACTGGAAGGAAAGATCGCCGCCACCCTCCAGATTGATATGGTTGGACTGGTCGGGACTTAAATCCACGTTCGCTTGTACGGCGGGATCGATGTGGATCGTCATCAGCATGTCCATGCCTCCCATCGGCAACGGGGGTTTACGAGGCATGCGCCGGCGTAAGGTATCCGTGAAAGAGGTGAAGGTTACCATGTCCGACATACGGTCTTGCACGGTCAGCGGGGAGTCTTTCAGCACGTAGGTGATATTCGTCCCGCCCAATAATTGCAAGTCGCCTCGCATGGTCAAGGCATCCAACGGCCCGCGTACGGTAGAATTCAGGTTGACGAACAGCTTTCCGTAGACAAGGCTTTCTTCGTTTTTCTTAACGTTCAGCAGTTGCAAGTTATTCGCCGTTAGTTTAAGATTGGCGGTCATGCGGGATAAATTGTTGAAATCCACTTCTCCGTTGATGATAAACGGATTCTTGTTGTATGCGTAAATACCATATTGGTTGAACAAGATCCGGTTGTTCTTTATTTCTATCTTTTTATCGTCGAAACGGAAGGTAGAACCTGCGGCGCCTACATAAACGGAGGCGGTATCGAGAATCAGATATCCCTCGGCCATGGGTTTATCGCTTTGTCCGCTGATAGCGAGCGTACCATCGAGGTCTCCGCCCATTTTCGCCATATCATCCGGAATGAACGGGTTGGCGATATCCAAGGGGAAGTGCATGAACTCGACAGTACCGCTGATATGGTCGGTCTCGCCCATCTGGTATAAGGCGGTAATGGCACTCACCTCTTTCCGGTCCCGGAAAAGGTGCATATCCACTTGATGGTTCCCCTGCTCTAAAGGTAGATAGACTGCGTTGAACATGAGTTCGCCGACCCGCTCGTTCTCATAATACAGATCATCAATGTTCATATCCGCCACGACCATGAAGGCCGAGTCGGAAGGAGCGTACTGGAAATCGGCGTTCAATATACCTTTCATCGGCGGGATATAGCTGAATGCGTTGGAGATAATCCCAAGGTCGATCTGGTTCAACTCGGCGTGGACTTCCTCCATCTCGTCACTTTCCGCTTGGGAGTGTATCCACAAGGCGGCGTTATTATCTCCGCTGAGTCGCAGGTTCGCCTCGATATCCTTCATGCTGCGTACCACGACGTAATTATCCGGGTTCAGCTTGAAAGGGCGGAACGCTATGATCGGGTCATCGGGGAAGAGATGGAACTTGACCCCGTTCTGTATCTTATCGGCCCGGATTCCGAGCAACAAGCCGGTCTCGCCTTTCCCGTCCTTGAAATAAAGGCGGGCGTCGCCGAAGCCATAACGTATTTGCCCGTCCAGCCCGGCGCTGAAAGGTTGTTGCTGCCTGTATTTATTCTTGATCACTTGGGCGCTATAGAGTAATCCGAGCGAATCTTGGTGCATCTCTGCCCGGATGGTATCGATCTGCATCGTATCCCGTGCCAGATCGTAAATGGAGGCATCCATGCGTATACCCGTTTCCGGTGAGGTATAGGCGTTCATGGCGATGCTCTTGAAATCTACGTAATAGGTTTGGAGATAGTTGTAGATCGGATTGTCCTGTCCTGCCCGTACCTCAAGGTACATATCGGGGAGGAGCGGGCGAAGGATCTCCAGATTGACAGTCGAGTCCCGTTCCAATTGGAGGGTGATATCGTTCGATACCTTAGTCAACTTATCCGTGATGTGGTGTATGCAATCATTACCCGTGAGGATGATCCCTAAATCCCCGGCGTGGAAAGACACACGGGTGGTATCGATATCCGTCCGGGCATGCAAGGTCAGCGTTTTCGGCTTGAAACTTTGTTTTGGGGTGACGACCTCCCAGTTTCCTAACGTAACGTCGATCGTGTTATCTTCATCCAGATTACTTTCTACCTCTGCGAAGAGCTGGAAAGAGGTGGCGAAGGGATTTGCCATTAAGTGCATACCCTGTAAATCCATGTTCTCCACATCCGCTATCAACATCGCCTTCACCTCGTGCTTGTGGAGGGTCGCGTTTAAGGAGACATCCATTTTCGCCAACGGGTATTTGCTAAGCAGATCCACTTTCAGTAAGTTCTTTTCCAGAGAGCCATCGATGGATACGTCTGATACCGATGAGGCGCCGTAGCGTATATCCGATATCTTACCGTCCAGTTTGGCCCATGTACGTTCAGAGAAAGGGTCTGTGCCCCGGCCTTCTGCTTTAACAGAGGCGGTCAGCCAAAATAGAGAGTCTTTGGGCATGAAATGGGTAGGTTCCAGACTGTCTATCCGTAAATTAGCCTCATAAGCCAGTTGCACCGGATTATAGCGGGCGGTCAGACCTACTTTGCCTTTATCTTGGGTAAGAACAAGCTCGGTGCGGTATTCTTGATTTGCGACTGTAGCTTCCCCCTTCAACTGAATTCCTGCCGGAATGGCAAATTGATCCCGTTGGGAGGCGGGAAGCATCGCCAGCAAAAAGTCCAGATTACCGGATCGAGCCTTTAACTGAATCTCACCGGTTCGCCGGATGCTATCCGTCACGGACTCCATGCTACCCGTGACGTTCATCTGAAACGCTCCCGGCAGCATGATATCGCCTTGTGTGATACGTATACTGGAGAGGTTGCCTTCTACGCCAGCCGTAATAGCGAGAGGCTTGTCCGGATAGGCTTTCTTGAAATCCTCCGGTAGGGAACCTGCCGCTATCAATAAATCTTCTTTCCCCAACGAGGCGTTTAACAGGGCTTTCATGCTACCTTGTGGGTGGTCCTCGAGGGAGCTCCAAGGGATAGTCGCTGTCAATCTCACTTCGGAATTTGGTGTCTGGAGAAGTAGGTCCGGTACGTCTATCTGTTCATGGTCACTCCGGACATTTCCTGCCAATGCCGAAACCTTGAGGCCGGAACGTTCTTCCACGAAGAATTCCTTGATGTGGGCGTTTATTTCTTTTCCTTGATATAAGATGGAATCGATAGAAGTGTTCAGGTTCGTTAAACTAATATGGGAGAAATCGAGTCCTTGCTCGGGTGTCGCGTAATTCCCGTCATAAGCGAATGTAGAATTCGTTATGTCAAAGTTTCTCGCCTTATATTGTTCCGCTCCAATATCTACGAGGCCGTTATTTAGCCCGGCTTTATTAACGAAAGCCGTAAGGCGTAAGGAATCCGAGGGCATTTGTAGGGCGAAGGCTACCCGGTCCAAACTGATTTTATCCAGCTTGAGTACCCAGTTCAGAGGTGTGGAAGTCGTGTCTTCTTTCGAGGTTGAATCATTTAATAGAAGGGTAATGGCGGTATCGAATAAATCTATGGTATTAAATGTAGCTTTCTCCTCGGACAGGTCTATACGATCGGCGTGCAGGTAAAGCTTTCCCAAGAATCCTTTGATTTCCATACCTTCAATCATAGTCCCGGTGTTAACCTTTACGTTCCGGAGGTCGATCGCCTCTACCAATACTTGCTTCCGCAAAAGAGGAAGGGCACGAACCCGTACCGTCAAGCTCTGTAAACTCAACAAGGTATCGGCGGGAGGATTTACGACCTCGACACCCTTAACCGTAAGGTCTAACGGGAAAGATAGCCTAATCTGCTCGATCCCGATTTGCATACCAGTCGCTTTTCCTGCGTATTCGGTCGCTTTCCGTACCGCGAAGTTTTGGAAAGGAGGTATATATAGTAATATAGAGAGTAACAATACCAATGCGATCGGTATTAGGCATATCACTCCTATCCGTTTAATCCATACTCTCATGTTGATACGTTTCTCTTTTTCTTATTTGTTTATTTGCCTGTTTTTATGACGATCGCTCCGTTTGCGCCTCTTACCCCGTATTCACCGGCGTCTTTCAATACTTTTAATTCCGAGACATCTTCGACGGGAATCGTGTTTAGAACAGATAGGTCCATCGGTATACCGTCTACCACTACTAGCGGGTCACTAGGACTGTTTAGGGAAACACTCGCACGGATGCGTACGGAACCATCGGCGAATGTTATGCCACTCATCCTTCGTAGTAGGCAATAGAGATCCCGGCATCCGGTTTTCTGTATCTCTTCTTTATTCATAACGCTTGAGCTTACTATTTTGTTTCGTTCCCTTTCCATAATTTCTTTCAGGGCCTCATCCGGTTCAAAACTACGCTTTGCGTTGAATGTGCTATTCTCTAAAGTAATGGTTATATAATTGTATCCGTTGACTGGGACTTTGACTACATTTCTTGTTTTCTTAATAGTGACGAACAAGGTATCATTCAGGTTAGCCCCCGGGATGGTGAATACGCCATGTTTGTTCGTTTTCACGGTGATCGGATTCTGACTGCCTAGCGTGACCGGATAGCGTTTGATTATTTTATCGCTGATGTCACGCAATACACCGACTAAAGTATCATTCTGTGCCAAAAGTATTTGACTGCTGAATGATAAGATGATGATTGAAAGATAATGTATTGTTTTCATAGCTCAATCTTTTTAGCTGAACATAACACAAAGATAATATAATATTTCTTAAAGGCAGAGTTTTAGGGCAAATTCGTAATAGGTATTATTTTTACGTTTCTATGTGGTCTCATTTGTCGCTAAAATGAGATTACTATAAATGGAAATCATTACATTTGCCAAAAACAAGGTGAACGGTATGGAATTAGATTTAGCCTATTTGTGTAAGGAGGTTCGAGAAATAGCTCGTGCTTCTGCGACATTCTTAAAAGAAGAACGTCGAAAGTTTGACCGGAACTTAGTGGAGGAAAAAAGTGCTCATAACTATGTATCTTATGTGGATAAAGAATCGGAACGACAGATCATAGAGGCTTTGTCTACTTTGCTACCCGAGGCTGGTTTTATCGCGGAGGAAGGCTCTGGAAGTTTGACCGATGAGGAATATTGTTGGGTAATTGATCCATTGGACGGTACTTCAAACTATATTCATGATATCGCACCTTATTGCGTGAGTATCGCTTTGAGAAATCGGAAGGAGTTATTGTTAGGAGTAGTCTATGAGGTGTGTAGGGACGAGTGTTTCTATGCAGTGAAAGGTGGTAAGGCTTACTTGGATGGGAATGAGATACATGTATCGGATGTATCAGTATTGGATAAGGCATTTATCGCATTGGGTTTCCCTTATAACTCTGATGCTTATCGTCCGATAGCCGGTCATTTGGTTGATAGGTTGTATGGTTTTGCGGGAGGTACCCGTTTGATGGGATCTGCCGCCGCTGAACTGTGTTATGTGGCAGCAGGACGTTTTGATGCCCGCATAGAGGCCTTTTTAGGCCCTTGGGACGTAGCTGCTGGTGCCTTGATTCTATTGCAGGCCGGAGGAAAAATATCGGATTTCAATGGAGGAGAGAACTGGGCTTCGGGTGAACAGGTAGTTGCCAGCAATGGCAAGGTTCACTCTCTTGTGTTGTCTTTGTTGCCCTAATACTAGAGTAATCCTGCGTATTCTAGTGCTTCTGTGTGTATTTAAAAGGTAAAAGAGTTTAAACTTACTTCTTATTTGCGGGGTGTTTGATCCGTTTTGATTTTCAAAACAGATGGAGGAATACAAATACCCGTAAATCCTTGTATGTGTCTAATACAGTAAAAATCAAGACTTTTAGGATTAGAGATTTTACTTACATTTGTGGAAAATAAAAATGTTACAGAGTATGAAAAACAATCTATACGTCTTTTTTCTGTTCTTTATTACTGGACTAATGTCATGTAGCCATCACTCAGGTCTATATGAACAAGCGGAAAAGATAATGTCCCAACATCCCGATAGCGTTTTAACATTGCTATCAACAATACAAGATGTAAATGATCTTTCAGAAAAGGACCGTGCTATGTACTACCTACTTTTGACAGAAGCTGAAAATAAGACTTATGTCAAGCCTACTTCAGATTCATTGATTACAATAGCAGTCGAATACTTTGATAAAACCGAAGATTGGGAAAGAAAAGCAAAAGCTTGGTATTATCGAGGGAGAATAAACCAAGATCTAGGTGATGCACTTCATGCGCAAGATTATTATTTGAAAGCGTTACGAGAGGAAGATAAGATAGATGATTATGCTCTATTAGGGCGCTTGTGCAATAGTATTAGTATGCTATATACTGATCAACAGGTTTACGAGAAATCTTTAGTTTTTCAAAAAAAGGCTTTAAAATATTTTGAAACTCTACGTGATACAGTAGGGCAGTCTTTTGTTTTGAGAGGATTAGGAAGAGTCTTTTCTGTAATACATAAAAAGGATAGTGCAGTTTTTTATTACGAAAAAGCACTAAGCTTTGGGAACGAAGTTACAAAACGTTCTATATATAATGAGTTAGGTGGACTCTATTTAGATTTATGTTTATATTCGAAAGCTTTTGATAATATCCAAATGGCCTTGAGCTATCCTGCGAGTCAAGAACAATTATATCCAATTTATTTAACGCTAGGAGAATTG
>OOAG01001406.1_pt1 | contig 17992 bp, 19 predicted proteins | sample 1671461 | NCBI WGS metagenome assembly OOAG01 (sample SAMN06348159, study PRJEB24527) | human gut metagenome | biome: human gut; feature: ankylosing spondylitis patient; material: feces | host: Homo sapiens | place: China | collected 2015-10 | reverse complement strand
GCAACTGAATTCGGGTGAAATATCCCGCAAAGTGGGGCGTGCAGATTGCGGGAATGATTTTTCAGACACGCTCTAACCCCCAAGATTACATTTTCACTTTTCGCAGCATCTTCTGACTGCAAATATAACAAAAATAATAACCTCTACACCTGTTGTGCCAAGTAGCCCGATAACCACTGTTCACTCCGTTCACAGCAGCCTGACCACTCAACTTTGTTACTGATATCTATTATACAATTGCATTCAGAAAATTACTTGTGTTATAATAGCAAAAAACAGTACAATATTCACTTTTTCTGTTTTAATCATAAAATTTCTGTAAATTTTGTAAGGAGGAAAGTTCTTTTGCATGATTTAAACCATAATGAAGACCGTCCAAGAGGCACTTATGAGTTTCCATTTGAGTTTCATCACATCGATCATACACATCCCAGATATGTCATGTCTTATCACTGGCATGTGGAATATGAAATAATTCGTATTCTGGAAGGTTCTCTTACTGTCACTTTAGACGAAAAAAGTTTTACAGCAGTTAAGAATGATGTCATTTTTGTACATAGTGGAATCCTTCATTCAGGAATTCCCCATGATTGTGTATATCAGTGCATTGTTTTTGATATGAACACTTTTTTGAAAAACAATCCTGTATGCGGAGAATATATCCAGAAAATCCTGCATCAGGAAACAATGCTTTTTCCACATTTTTCAGATGAGCATCCACAGATTCTGAACTGTATTTCTGTTCTGTTTGATGCCATGTATGAAAAAGATACTGGATATGAGCTGACTGTATTTGGACAATTTTACCACTTTTTTGGTTTGGTTTTCAGTAATCATTACTTTATCGAAAATCCTACCCGAACGCGCAGAGACTATAAACGTATTTTACAGTTGAAGCAGGTTCTGGAATTTATCGAAAAAAATTATGCCAATCCTATCACACTTCAGGAACTGTCTGCTTCTGTCTCTATGTCACCGAAATATTTCTGCAGGTTCTTTTCGGAAATGACCCATCAGACTCCTGTGGATTATCTGAACAGACAGAGAATTGAAGAAGCCTGTTTACAACTGGCGGCTACTGATGATTCAATCACAGAAATTGCTTACAGGAACGGATTTAATGATCTGAGTTATTTTATACGTACTTTTAAGAAATACAAAGGCATGACTCCCGGGAAATATAAGCGAAGATAAATCAGTACATCGCAAAAAGACCAGAACAGCTCTCTTCAAAACTGTTCTGATCTTTTTTATACTCCTTCGCAACTGTCTGCTGCCTTCAACAGCGGACTGCCAAATAGTTGTCATCCATCTTACAATATTTCATTTAACACAGACTGACCATACTCTGCCAGACTATGGTCTTCTTCTCCTGTACCGCCGCTGATTCCAAGTCCACCGATAATTGTATTTCCGGACTTCAGCGGAATACCGCCGCCGAAAATAACGATTTTTCCACCATCCAGCTTGTCAACGCCATAAAAGGTTCCTCCGGGCTGTGCGATCTTCGAAAGTTCCATTGTAGACATCTTCACTGCCACTGCAGTATAGGCTTTCTTCATTGCCACATCGAAGCTTACAAGGAATGCTCCATCCATCACATGGACCGCAACCGGATTTCCTTCCGGATTGCAGACCGCGATTACCGCACGCTGCCCTCTGCGCACAGCTTCCTGCTCCAGTCTCTCGATCAGTTTCTTCGCTGTATCCAATGTTATCCTGCTCTGAATTCCCATTCGTTTAAGAACCTCCTGGATGACGGCTTCATTGATATCTGCCGTCTTTTTTAATACATCTGTATTACTGTCGGACGGTTCCGGCAATGCATCTGTATTATTATCAGACGTTTTCGCCAATGCACCCGCATGATCATCAGACAGTTCCACTGAAAGATCAGAGTAATACTCTATATATCTCGCCAAAATATACAGATAATCCGAAAGACGGTTAAGAAATCTCTTACTCTCTATATCTGCGCCAAACTTCACGCTGACCTGTGCAAGGCAGCGCTCTGTTCTTCTGGCAACAGTACGTGCAATATCTATCTCTGCAGCCAGTCGGCTCTTTCCTGTAAGCTTCTCCGGAACAGGCTTTTCGCACAGTGCTTCCAGTTTATCTGTTTCCGCCTCCAACACTGCTGTTTCCTTTTCACTGACTTTACAGTCACGATCATATGGGTTACTGACTCCCGCTGCGATCAGATCAAGATTCTTTTGAATACGTTCAAGAAGCTGAAGTATTTCTGACTGACGGAGCATACTTTTTACAAGTTCAATATGACTATTCAGTTCATCAGCCTCACCCATAAGGCGGATACGGTCATCAGACTTGGAAATATTACCGGCATGAGCCATATCTGTAATTCCTCTGTCTCCTCTTTTTGTATAAATACTCATCTCTTCTCCATCTCCTGTATCTGATTTCAGCGGCAGTCAGCATCTGCCGGAAATTATTGTCTTCATTTTCAGAATGACCATAATTTCGTATAAATCTTTATAATATCTTCTTTAGTCGGAACTCTCGGATTATTCACTGTGCAGGCATCTGCAAGTGCTGCGTCTGCCATCTTGTCAATTGCTGCAAAATATTCTTCCGGTGCAATTATTCCCAGTTCCTGAATCGTCAGCGGAATATTCATCTCTTTCTGCATAAACTGAATCCAGTTTACCAGAGAACGGACCGTCATTACTTTATTATAATTGCTCAGTCCGAGAATGTGCGCAACATTGGCGTATCTCTTTACAGCCGGAAGATACTCTTTCTGGCTCTTACTGTGCTTATTGATATCAGAATTAAATTCTACGATATGCGGAAGCAGCATAGCATTTGCCCTTCCATGCGGAATATGGAACATTGCTCCCAGCTGATGAGCCATGCTGTGAGTGATTCCAAGACCTGCTGTATTAAAGGATAAACCAGCCAGACAGGAAGCTACATGCATTTTTTTACGCGCATGCATATCACTGCCGTCCAGATATGCTCTCAGCAGAAATACCCCGCAAATTTCAATGGCTTTCTCCGCAAGTGCAGAAGAGAATTCATTATGCGCAGTGCTTACGTATGATTCCAGCGCATGTGTAAACACGTCCATACCAGTATCCGCTGTGATGGCCGGCGGAACACTCTTTACAAGCTCTGCATCCAGAATTGCTTCATCTGCTGTAAGGCTCTCTGAGATCAGCGGATATTTTACATGTGCTGCAGTATCGTTTACTACTGCAAAAGAAGTAACTTCTGATCCGGTACCACTTGTCGTCGGAATTGCGATCAGACCTACTTTTCCGTAATTGTTGATCTTCAGTGCAAATTCTCTGATTGCCTTGGAAGAATCAATCGCAGAACCACCACCGACTGCAACAACTGCTTCCGGCTGATATTCCAGGAACTTCTTTACCCCTTCTGCAATCTTGTCCACAGGTGCATCCGGCACAACGTCATGGAAAATATCGTATTCAATACTTGCACTGTTTAAAGGAGCAGTGATCAGATCGATCATTTTACTTTGTACCACAAATGGATCTGTTATAATGAGAACCCTTTTATACGGGATCTCTTTTAATCTGTCTAACGCGTTATCCCCAAAATGGATCGCGGTTTTCATCTCAAAAGTATTCATTGTATCATACTCCTATTTTCTTTGTCAGACAGGATATAAGCATTTTACATTAAATTTCTCAAAGTGCTTCTTCCAGCGTTCTGTCGGTTCTTTGTCCGTCACTATAATATCTACTTCTTTCATGCTTCCAGCTACGGAAAACGCTGTTTGATCAAATTTAGAACTGTCAACAACCAGAATTTTCTTTCGTCCGGAACCGATCATCGCTCTCTTGGTAGAGCCAAAAGCTTCCTGAGATTCCATAATCCCCCATTCCAAATCCAGTGCCTTACACGAAAAGATAACCTTATCTACATAATAAGAACGTATGGATTCGTCTGTCTTTGATCCAAGAAAAGCCAGATATCCTTCTTTCATTACGCCTCCGGTGGAGATAATGTTCCACCCGGATACATCAGCTAACTCCAGAAGTATTTCCATGGAATTGGTAATTACGGTAAGACGTTCTTTTTCCTTTAATGCTTTCGCCACAAAAACTGCCGTAGTACTCGCATCCAGGAAAATATGATCTCCGTCTTTCACAAGGGAAGCTGCAAGTTCAGCCATTTTCTGCTTTCCTGTAACATTCTGGTTCTTACGTACATTGAAAGGCAAATCAATGCTTACATCCTCATTGATCACAGCACCGCCATAACTTTTTATCGCAAGTCCTTCCTTTTCAAGTTTATCCAGATCACGGCGTATGGTCTCTTCAGAGACGTCATAAAGCTGGCTCAGCTCGCTGACCACCACTCGCTTTTCTGCCTGTAATTTTTCGAGAATCAGATTTCTTCTCTCCAGTGCAAGCATATCTTTGCCTCCTTTTTTCGAGAAATTTTTTATAAGTGTCAGGGTCAGAAACTTCTTACCCCGGATATTATAAAATACTGTCGATCATTCTTCTGTCAGGATGTGCGATAACGGAAGAATCCAGGTACATACCCTTGGCAGCTACAAGTTCTTTTGCCCTGTCAATGGAAGCCTCTACCGCAGAAACTTCACCGGTGATCATCATATATGATTTTCCGCACATACCTTTGGCAATACGAAGTTCTATCAGATCTACGATCGCAGTCTTAGCTGCCTGGTCTGCTGCTTCGATAATGGAAGCTGCATCATAAGTTTCAAGAATTCCCAGCGCACTGATATCTTCTACCTGAGTAGTTCCGTAAATTGCCGGGAAAATGGATTCATGCGGATTGCCCAGCACAAAGCTGTCAATGCATTTATCCTCATATGTAGTTACTGCCGTATCAACGGCGGCCTTTACCGCACTTAAGTCACCGGTAATAATTGCAATATATTTACCAGGACATACGGTCTGTGCCTCGACGATCTCTACCTCAGATGTTTTTACCATAGCATCTGCTGCAGTAACGCCTGTAGATGTGGTTTTAAATTCAATCATTCCGATTGCTTTACTCATTTTGTGCACGTCCTTTCTACTTTACTGCAATAATAATGTAACGGTCTGTTACTTCTGTTACTTTACCGCTGACAGAAGCATGAATACCAACGCTTAAGCCCTGTGCCGGCTGTGCGATCATCTGCCCTCTTATTACCTCATCACCGGCTTTGACCACTGCCTGTGCAGGTGCTCCGATGTGCTGGCTCAATAATATCCTTACTTTCTTAACCTGTACAAGTTCTTCTTTCAGAGGAGCATCCTTGTCATATCTCGTAAGACCAAGTCGCGCCATCAGACGTTCTTCCGGAACCTTACGGTATTCTCTGGATTCCTGTACCGGTTTCGGCTGTACACCCTGCGGAGGACGGATACCTGCTTTTCTCAGACCGCCCTTCATATCTGCGAGAAGACTTCTCGGTGCAAGACTCTGCGGACATGAGTACATCTCACATACACCGCAGGAACTGCAGAAGGAAGCATCTATATATGGATTCAGGTCTCTGAAATCATTATTTGATGCAGCTCTCATAAATTTCGCCGGATCGATCGGATGTCCCAGATTATGTCTCGGACATAAATCTGTACAGGTATTGCACTGGCAGCAGATAGATGCTGCACGTTTTAAATCTATGGAAGAAGTCCGCTGCTTCTTCGCTACAATAAGATGGTCTTTTGGAAGGACCAAAATCGCATTTGTTGTCTTTGTCACCGGATCTGAACCATTTCCGATACGCCCCATCATCGGGCCGCCTACGAAATAGACAGGATCCTTCACTGTTGTGCTGCCTGCCTGTGCTACCACTTCCTCCAGAGTACATCCCAGGGGAACTCTCACTGTAACAGGATCACTTACTTCTGCAACAACAGATACATATTTGTCTGTAACCGGCTGCTTCTCTTCCACAGCACGATATACATTGTATACAGTTTCAACGTTAAATACGGCTACTCCCTGCTCGATCGGCAGTCCTCCCGGCCGTACTACTCTTCCGGTTGCCTCATAAATAAGTACAACCTCATCTCCCATCGGATAAACTTCGTCCAGAAGATGCAGCCTCATGCCAGGAAATTCTTCAATATGCTGATTTAATGCATGAATTGTCTGTACATAAGACTTCTTAATTCCAATAATTGCTTCAGAAGCACCAACCGTCTCCTGGATCATATGGAATGTTTTCATAATTTCATATGCGTGTTTTTCCAATAACTGTCTGTGTAATTTCAGTAATGGTTCACACTCTGCACAGTTCATAAGAATGGTATTAGCCTTGTCTGTAAGCTTCATATAAGTAGGAAATCCGGCTCCACCGGCACCTACCACACCATTCTGCTGTATAATATCCTGTAATTCTTTGATTTCCATGGCGTTACTCCAATCCTGCACCGTCATCAATAATACCGACAATTGTGGCATCTACCGGTGCTGTTTCTACGCCGCAGCCTATTCTTGCTGCGCTTCCCTGTGCCACCAATACATATTCACCAACTCCGGCTCCGATCATATCGATTGCAACCAGCTGGCTCAGGTCGCCTTTCATATGATGCACAGGCTCGATAATCATAAATTTACTTCCAATCAGCTTCTCACTCTTTCGTGTGGATACCACACTTCCTACAACTTTGCCTACGATCATATGAGCCTCCAAATTATTTCTGATAATAATATTGGGGGCAAATACTTCTGCCCCCAATTAACGCTTAAGGGTTTCTGTTCAAAAGCCTTATCGTGCAGGCACGAACGGCTTTTTGACCTTTGGCCCCCGATATTATTTAATTATTGTTACGGTAGTGCCTGTAGCAATCTTTGCTGCATTTGCTTCATCTGTATCAATATGCATTTCCAGTGTAAAGCTGTCGTCTACACGGATCTTGACCTGATTGAAGATGGTTCCTCTCTCATTATCTGCCTTTACTGATACGATATCGCCGTCCTTCACACCTGCAGCCTGTGCATCTTTCGGAGACATATGTATATGGCGCATTGCCACGATACATCCCTCTTTCAGATAAACGGCTCCTTTTGGACCTACGATTGCAATTGGTGCACTTCCTGCAACGTCTCCGGATTCGCGAACCGGAACATTCATTCCAAGCTTAATGGCATCTGTCGCAGATACCTCAACCTGTGAAGCTTTACGCACCGGTCCAAGGATTCTTACATTCTCAATGGCACGAAGTTTCAGTCCCACAATGGTAACTGTTTCATTAGAAGCAAACTGACCTCCCATCAGCTCTTTCTTCTTCGTAAGCTGATATCCGGGTCCGAACAATGCTTCTACATGTTCCTGTGTCAGGTGAATGTGTCTTGCGGAAACCCCGATGGGAACCATGAATCCATCGCCTTTTTTTTCATTCTGATTGATTGCCTGAATGACCATTCTGGTAATCAGTTCAATATTATTAGATTCCAAGAATACACCTGCTTTCTGTCAAATATGACGGATTATAACCATCCGGCAGTCTGCTGTGCAGATACCGGACAGTTACGATGGATTACTATTTTAATACAGGCAGGATTTTCTCTACATCTGTATGTGGTCTTGGGATTACGTGTGTAGCAACTAATTCACCAAGTCTGGATGCTGCTGCGCTTCCGCTTTCTACTGCTGATTTAACAGCTCCTACATCTCCACGTACCATAACTGTTACAAGTCCGGATCCGATCTTCTCTGTTCCTACTAATGCTACGTTAGCAGCCTTGCACATCTGGTCTGCTGCTTCGATTGCTGCTGTAAGTCCTCTGGTTTCTACCATTCCTAATGCTTCCTGTGTCATAACTTTCTCCTCCTTATGAGATACTGTTTCCTTTATCTGTTCTTTCTGGGATTCTGTTTTATTTGCTGTTTCTGCCGCCATATCTGCCGTCTGAGCTTTTACTTCCGGTTTTGAAGAAGTTTTTGCTTTCGTTCTTCTTGGAGCGGCTGCCTTTTTAGGGGCATTTTTATCTGCTTCCGGTTTCTTCTCTTCAGCCATTATTCATCCCCCTGATTGTTCTTCCAGCGACTTGCACTTAATTCCACCATTCTGACGATTTCTTCGTGGGGACGTGCAATTACTGCATAACTTACCGGTTTCTTGATCGCACCTGTCGCTGCTGCATTTACTGCTTCTGTAACGGCAGATACATCGCCTTCAACTATAATAGTAACCAGTCGTCCGCCCAGCTTACGTTCCCATGACGCCAGCTCAACGTCTGCAGTTTTGCACATGATGTCCAGTGCATCGATTGCTGCAACGACACCAGTGATTTCTATAAATCCATATGATTTACTCATGAGCGAACTCCTTTTTTATACTTCTCAATCTGCTGGTCAGATGCTTGGAAGAATTTTCTCTACGTCTGTATGAGGTCTCGGAATTACATGAGTAGCAACTAATTCGCCAAGTCTGGATGCTGCTGCGCTTCCGCTTTCTACTGCTGCCTTAACAGCTCCTACGTCTCCGCGTACCATAACTGTTACAAGTCCGGATCCAATCTTCTCTGTTCCTACTAATGCTACTTCAGCTGCTTTTGTCATTGCATCAGCTGCTTCAATTGCTGCTGTAAGTCCTCTGGTTTCTACCATTCCTAATGCTTCCTGTGCCATTTCTGCTTCCTCCTGAATCTACAAATAAATATCTGATTATATTTTAACTGATGCCCAATGGATATGCAACTGCTAATCCTTATCCAGGGCGCTGATCTTCAGCATTTTTTCCGTTCCCTCTTCCGGGTTCGGGATCACATAATGCTGTACCACACCAGTCATTCTGTTTGCAACTTCCATGCCTGCTTCCACAGCCGCTGTAACATCAGTTACACTTCCTCTGAATTTAATGCAGACAAGGAGCGGTACCGGCAGGCTGTCAGCATTGGCTGGTTTGTTTTTATCAAAAACCTCCAGGCGGACATTTGCTGCCTTACATCCGGCATCGCCTGCTACAAAGGCTGTCGCCAGCCCGAATACCTCTAAAATTCCTACAGCTTCTGCCATTTCTTTTCTCCTCTATTGCCAGGCTTATTATTTGTTGCTACTGTTCACTCCGTTCACAGCAATACTCTTTGCGGGATATTACCGGTGAACAGTAACTATTTGTTTACAACTGCGATCTTAAGTCCTGTCATTGCCAGGTTTGTCTGAAGAGCTTCATTGATCTGCTCTAACGGGAATTTGTCTGTAATTAACTCAGACATTGGAAGACCGATTGCATTTGCTCTCTTAAGGAAATCAAATGTTGTAACATAATCTCTGAGAGTGTAAACCCAGGAACCAACCAGATTGATTTCTTTGGAGCAAAGATCAAAGTGCGGGTTAATTGTAGCATCTCCACCATTGATGAAGAAACCAAGTTCGCAAAGGCCGCCGCCGTTACGGATAAATTTATAAATATTTGCATGAGCTTTTGGATTTCCTGTACACTGGAATGCAAAATCTGCAAGGTGTCCACCCTGTGCTTCTTTTACAGCCTCTGTCAGTGCTTCGATTCCTTTGAAGTTCATGAAGTTAACGCTTGTATCTGCTCCCATTCTCTTCGCAAATTCAAGACGTTTCTCATTTCCGTCTACTGCGCAGATATGTTCTACGCCCATAGTACGAAGTACTGCAATGCAGATCAGACCGATTGGTCCGCAGCCCTGAACTACAACTCTGCTGTTGAAACGAAGGATTCCGGTTGTTTTTGCTCTCTCAACTGCATGTACAAGTACTGCACATGGCTCGATGAGGATTCGGGAATCTAGATCCAGATCACTTACATTAAAGAATGTAGTTCCGAAATTTCCACCTCTTAAGAAGATGTAATCGGAGAACCATCCGTTAAGATGTACATCATCATCCGGAAGAAGTCCATATACGTCAGCTCCACCTACGTTCTTCTTGTTCAGGTCGAACATTGTGATTTCCGGATCATCTTTAAAGATCATACAGGTAACGACTTTATCGCCAACCTTTACAGGTTTTCCTGCAGTATCTACTTTAACATTCTTACCCATAGCCACGATTTCACCTGTACCTTCATGTCCAAGTGCTACCGGGATCAGGCCAAATGGATCTCTTTTAAATTCATGTGCATCTGTACCACACACACCGCATCCTTCAACTTTAACCAGGATATCGTCATCTCCAATCGGAGGAATCGGATATTCTTTCAGTTCGAAATGTTCCTTTTCAGTTAATACAGCTACTCTGGCTGTCTTCGGGATTCCAGTTGTTGCTGCCGGTGCAGAAACTGTTGCTGCTGCCGGTGCATTTCCTGTCATGCCGGAGAGAACCTGTTTCACGATTTCTTCTATATTTACATTATTCATGTCCATGTTCTTTCTCTCCTTAACTCATCATCTTTAACGAATGCAAAGGCTGTCTGCCATTACGCAGCGTCTTCTCTTGGTAAATGTACTTGCGCAGGTAAGACCTTCACCTGTACGGCTTGCGATTGTAAATGTACAATAGCCTTCACCGCCAAATCCTAATGCAGCATAGGATGGTGCATTCTTTACAAGGATTGCTGTATCAATTGCTTTCGCATATTTTGTAATATTATCAATATTCTTTGAATGGATATGTGCAGAATGGCGATTTCCGTGTTCTAACCATACTGCCTGTTCCACTGCATCATCAAAATCTCTTGCTCTTACTACACCAAGGATCGGCATCATAAGCTCTGTTGTGATCAGCGGATGTTCCTTCGGTCCTTCAAATACGATACAGCGGATATTTGCCGGTGCATTGACACCGATCATGGAAAGAAGTGTTCTTGCGTCACGTCCGACACATTTACGGTTCAGTTTTCCGCCTGCCAGAACTACTTCTGTAAGTTTATCCTGTTCTTCTTTAGATGCAAGATAACAATCATTCTCAGTTACAAGATAATGCATCAACTCATCTACGATAGAAGAAACTGCTACGATCTCTTTCTCTGCGATACATGGAAGATTGTTATCAAATGTACATCCGTTTACAATGTCTGTTGCCGCTTTACGGATGTCAGCTGTTTCATCAACAAGTGCCGGAGGGTTTCCTGCACCTGCACCAATGCCACGTTTGCCGGAAGAAAGAACTGCAGTTACAACTCCAGGTCCCCCGGTTGCTGCAATAAGCGGGATGTCTTTATGTTTCATCATTACATTGCTGGTTTCAAGAGTAGGTTTCTCTACAGTAACCGCAATATTATCCGGTCCGCCGGACTCTAATGATGCTTCATTCAGAAGATTGATCGCATAAATGGAAGTCTTGATTGCTGCCGGATGAGGATTAAATACAACTGTATTTCCTCCTGCAAGCATTCCCATTGTATTACATAAAATTGTTTCACTTGGATTGGTACATGGAGTAATAGCACCGATCACACCGAAAGGTCCCATTTCAATAAGAGTTAATCCTCTGTCTCCTGACCATGCAGTTGTTGTAATAACTTCTGTTCCGGGAGTCTTGTCAGCTACAAGATGATGTTTGAGGATCTTGTCCCCAACATTTCCCATTCCGGTCTCATCAACACCCATACGTGCAAGGATTTCTGCATTTTCTTTTGTTTTTCTTCGAATGCAGGTAATAATTTTTTCTCTCTGATCCATGGACATTTTCTTTACAATAAGCTGTGATTTCTTGGCAGCTTCAATTGCATCATTCATTTCTTTAAAAATGCCATGTTTGCCAGTCGGAGCGTCTGCTATCTGCATTTTTGCCATAACTTCCTGTACAATTTCCTGTACCATATTCTCATTAATTGGCATGAGACTGTCCTCCTTGATTATCTATGCTCTTATTTCATTCCTAACTGAGCCATTACTTGTTTTGTAATCTCAGCAACTAACTGTGCATCAGATGCAGCATTATTCTCTGCCGGTTTTGAATCTCCGCCTACGAAATCATACTGATATCCAGGGAATTTCTTGAATTCGCCGTCATGACATGCACCGCCGCAGTTATGGCAGTTATGGCCATCTTTATTCAGGCAGAGGTTTGCAGGATGCTTGCCTGCCATACCGAATTTACGGCGGATTTCATACAGTTTCTTAATGTTCTTCTCATCAAATTCCTTAGGTCCGCCAAGAACTTTTGACTGATACAGAAGCTGTGCGTAGAACTCAACAGATTCCATCTTCATGTAAGCTGCGTTTAAGTCTGTGCTCCATGTCAGTGCTCCATGATTCTCAAGAAGAACTGCATCGAAATATGGAAGGTATTTCTCAAGATTATCCGGAATCTCCATTGTAGATGGTGTACCGTATTCAGCGATCGGAACGCATCCAAGTGAGATAACTGCTTCAGGCATGATCGGCTGTGTCAGCGGAATACCTGCAATTGCAAAAGATGTTGCATAAATCGGATGAGCATGCACAACAGAACCTACGTCCGGTCTCTTCTCATAAACTCTCATATGCATTTTGATTTCAGAGGATGGTTTGAATCCCGGGTTAGCCTGGATCACATTTCCTTCTCTGTCTACTTTACAGATATACTCCGGTGTCATAAAACCTTTGGATACACCTGTAGGTGTGCAAAGAAATTCGTTGTCGTTCAGTTTTACAGAGATGTTACCATCGTTTGCAGCTACCATGTTGCGGCTGTAGATTCTTCTTCCGATGTCGCAGATCTGTTTTTTGATTTCATATTCGTTTACCATGCTCATTTTCCTCCTTAAGGCATTGATATAGTTTTTGACGTTTCTACCTGTGATTTTACACTATCGGTCATAAAAAGTCAATACATTTCCGTTGTTTTATGTTGTTTTTACGGGTTTTATTGTGTTGTTTTTGTTTGTTTTTTTCTTCCAATAATCGTATCAGATGCAAAAAATACCTCATCCACCGATCTGACAGTCCAGACCGCAGACCGCATGTACTGCCTTTTTTAATGTTTCCATATGTTCTTTGGACGGTGGTTCCACATTTCCCATCAGATATGGTCTGCCAAGTCCCTCATATTTATCCTGTCCAAGTCTGTGATACGGAAGAAGATGAATCTTGTCCACTCCGGGAAGTGTGTCTGCAAACCTTGCAATCCCCTGGATTTCCTCCACTGTATCATTAAATGTGGGTATCACCGGTACACGGATTACCAGCCTGGTTTTACCGGAAAGCGCCACTTTTCTGGCATTTTCCATCATCAGTTCATTAGAACGTCCTGTAAATTCTTTATGTTTCGCAGGATTTGTATGTTTAATATCCATTAAATAAGTATCCAGATACGGTAAGATTGTCTCAATCGTCTCCCATTTTGCACATGCCATACTCTCGATCGCAGTAGAAATTCCTCTCTCTTTGGCAGCTCTCAGAAGTGCTCCTGCAAATTCCGGCTGACAGAGACATTCTCCGCCGGAAAGGGTCATACCTCCGCCCGAGCGGTAATAGTATACCCTGTCTTTCTCAACTTCTTCAATCATCTCCCTGACTGTCACATCACGTCCGATGACCTTGTCTTCTCCCTGCACTTTCATTGTCTGGATCTTATATTCCTGAGATTCCGGATTGCAGCACCATTTGCACCGCAGGACACAACCTTTCAGAAATACGATCGTCCTTATACCCGGTCCATCATGAATAGAATATTTCTGGACATCAAACACTCTGCCCTTTGTATCCAAATAGTCCATGCTTTTCCTTTCTTATTCTGTTATCCATACATCCTCTGCCTGTCACTTTTACTTCCTGCAAAAAACGTCTGGATCAGAAGCCCTGTTCTGTACGACGGATGATATCATCCTGAAGGGAACGGGAAAGTGTCGTAAACAGTGCACTGTAGCCTGCCACGCGTACTACCAGATGTTTATATTTCTCAGGATGTTCCTGTGCATCCAGCAGTGTCTGCCTGTCAACTACATTAAACTGCATGTGCATTCCCTTCTGGTCAAAGTATCCGCGGATCAGTGCAACGAATTTCTCCAGTCCCTCTCTTCCTGAAAGTGCGGATGGGTGAAATTTCTGATTAAAGAGTGTTCCGTTGGATACAATAAAATGATCCAGTCTGGATACGGAAGTTGCCGCTGCCGTAGGTCCCTTTACATCCTTGCCCGCAGATGGCGAAACGCCGTCTGCAACAGGTGTGTGTGCATATCTTCCATCCGGCGTCGCTCCTGTCTGTCCGCCCAGCGGTACATTTGCAGATACAGGATACAGACCTGCCTGGAACTTTCCGCCTCTTGGATTGTTATACTTCTGAAGCGGTTTGGAATATGTATAGGCAACTTCTCTTGCAAAATAATCAACTTCCGGAATATCATTTCCAAATTTCGGAACTTCATCGATCATATCGTGGATTTCTTTGAATCTCTGTGTCTTCTGTTCACCCGGTTTCATTCCCATGAAAGTTTTCAGAAGTCCTTCTGCAGTGGAAGCATCCACATTTCTGCCTGCTTTCTGCATTGCCTTCATGATCATCTCTGTCATATCACCGGCGGACTGCGCATCCAGTCCTTTATCATAGTTCCATGCAAGAGCTTCCTTAAGTTCTTTCATAGATACTTTCTTATCCTCATAGACCAGTTTGCGGATTGCAAAAAGTCCATCTGCCATATTGGCGATTCCAAATCCCTGAGGACCTGTAAAGTTGTAAACAGCTCCACCTTCCTGGACAGACTTGCCTTCTTTCAGACAGTCATCTATCATACAGGAAAGGAATGGTAACGGACAGCGTTCCGCATGAGCTACATCAATAGCATTATCTGCATTCACCAGCAGAGAAATGCAGTATTCCATCTGTTTCTTATATGCGTCAAAGAATTCATCAAAGGTCTTCATCTGAGTGACATCGCCGGTAGGGATTCCCACCATCTCACCTTTATCCATACCATTTGAAAAAACAAGTTCCAGAGGTCTGCACATATTAAAGAATGCGGCATCATGCCACCCTTCTGTCTTACCGGCTTTCTGCGGTTCCACACATCCGATGATATTGTACTCTCTGGCATCCTCCAGAGATAAGCCTCTGTTCTGCAGTGCCGGAATAATCACCTCATCATTGTAATATGCAGGAAGTCCGATTCCTGTTCTCGTAAGTTCGGCTGCCTTTATCAGGAATTCATGCGGAGAACCATTCCATACTCTCACAGAAAGTGATGGAGCCGGAAGATGCACATGCATAGATGCCTGAATACACATAACAGAAAGATCGTTAGTTACATCCTCTCCCTCTTTATTCTGACCACCTGCGATCAGATTCTGGAAAAGGCTGTATCCTGCAAATCCTTCCGCTGAAGCCGCATCACGACATTTATTCAGGTCATTTAATTTAACCCAGATGCAATCCATCAATTCCTGTGCGAACTCTCGGGTAATAGTTCCTGCTTCCATATCCTTCTTATAATATGGATACATATACTGATCAAAGCGACCCGGTGAAATAGAATGTCCACTGGATTCCATCTGAAGAAGCTGCTGTACAAACCAGAATGACTGACATGCCTCATAGAAATTCTGTGCACCCTTTGCCGGTACCCTGCTGCAGTTCTCTGCGATAACAAAAAGTTCCTGTTTTCTTACCGGATCACTTGTCTGTGCCGCCATTTCCTGCGCAAGTTTTGCATATCTGCCTGCATAATCGATCACCGCCTTACAGCTTAAAATCACTGCCTCAAGGAAGTGAGACTTTCTTGCATAATTACCGTCACCGACACTGCATCCATCCAGCTCTTTCTGAGCCTTCTCCATGATTCCCTCAAAACCGGTTTCCAGTACTTCCCAGTATTTAACTGTTACATGTCCTACACCATTGTAAAAATAGTTCCCAGGTGTAAAAATATTGTGTTCAATTGCCTTGATTGCTTCCGGTGCCATATAGGAAGTTGCAAGTTCACTGGTTGTTTTCCCTTTCCAGTACTTATCTGCCTCCTTAAGTTCGGCTTTGGTCTCCTCAGCAATCTCAAAAGGATCCGCAGTTCTGGTCGCAACTGTATCCAGTTCAGCTTCCAGCCACTCATAAGAGAACTCCGGAAATGTCTGACATCCCCTCGGCGCAATCGTACTGCTTCCGACGATCAGTTCATTGTCACGGATAATGATCGGAATGTTATGAAGAATATGCGCAAAAGCCTTTGCTCTGCGTGTGATGATCGGTTCTCCTTCTGTTTCCTTATAAGATTCTGTGATCAGCTTTGCTCTGGCTGATTCGATCACCGGCATATGTTCATACAATGCATCTACCAGTTTCTGAATTCTGGGAGACTTAGGAATATCTGATGTTTGAAATTTTTCCATGTTACTCCTTTCTCATGAATAAAAGCTGCACCCATACCAGACCCCAATACATTCCGGTATCATTCTGACAGCAATATCCTCCATGTTTTCATATAGATTCATTATACCTTATGGCTATTGCGAAGTCAACGCAAATCAACATATATATCCTGAATTTTTATGTTGTTTTTTATTTGTTTTTTCTTCCATTCTGGTTGTTTTTGTTTTGTTTTTATGATTGACATTTCATTTTTCTTCAGACACGTTAAAAGCAGCATATCAGGTTATGATCCATAACTCTGATATGCTGCTTTTTAATATCGTATATTGTTTTTTCTGCATCGGATGACTTTAATGAGCATGCTTTTCCATCGCTGCACTCCCATATATTCATATACACTTAACTATTGTTTCCTGTTCTCTTTTTGTTCTCTGACTTCTCTTACTTTCTCCCTCTGTTTCGTCAGATCGTAATAATCATCTGTAAGAACCCCATGTTTTCGCATCATATCAAACACAGTCTGCTGAGCAGGTGTCATCTTCATGCCAATAGAATTATTATAATCCGTAAGAACGCATCCTGTTTTCTCAATCAGCCAGAACAGCGGAGCAAGATAAAAACGAAAGTTAATCCACAGCAATGCATTTTGCAGCTCACGCAAATACTCACGTTCATCGCAGCCTGCCGGGACGCCGTGAATCATGGTGAGTTCGCCAGCCATCGTGGCACGGGCATGGCTATCATTACGTGAAGCAGCTGTCAGATAAGCATGATAATGAAGACGAACTTTACCTGCGCCAATACACAGCAAACCAATCAGCAGCCACACCAGCAACGTGGGAACGTTGAACAATACACCCTGCAATGCGCGTAACAGTAAAAAAGTCACGCCCATCGCAATAATGGTCATGCATAACGTGCGCCCGAGAGAAAAATGTTTCACCCGCCGAAAGAACGCTTCAAGACGATGATCAAGCTGCCAGTGCTCGCCCAACTTAAACAGGCGCTCGAAAATTAACACCAGTAAGGTTGTAAATAGCGTCATGTTGTCTCCTTGCTGACCAGTGCACGAAACCGTGCCCAATCAAATGCAGGACCGGGATCGGTTTTCCGATCCGGCGCGATATCACAATGGCCCGTCATGTTATTAGCGATATCTGGATAGCGATCAATCAGTGCCCGCGTAACCGCCGCAAGCTGTTGATACTGCGCATCGGTATACGCCAGCGTATCGGTGCCTTCCAGCTCAATCCCAATAGAAAAATCATTGCAGCGTTCACGCCCCTGATACTGAGAGACTCCCGCATGCCAGGCACGTTTATCGAAAGGAACATACTGGACTATTTCACCATCGCGGCGAATCAAACAGTGAGCGGAGACGCGCAAATGGGCGATCTCAGCAAAGAAAGGATGTGCCTGCGGATCAATAGTTCCAGTGAATAATGCGTCGATCCACGGACCGCCAAACTCGCCTGGCGGCAGGCTAATATTGTGCACCACCAGCAGGGTGGGTGTTTCGTCATCCGGGCGGCAATCGTAATGTGGTGAGGGAACGCGGCGCGCGCCAACCAGCCACCCCTGTTCTAACAACATGCAGGATCTCCTTATATGTGGTGCTAATACCCGGTTCAGAGTAGCATGTTTCTACCTTATGATTCGTTAGCTATCTGGAGTTTTAACATGCCGCCTCGCCGCTATAACCCTGACACCCGACGTGACGAGCTGCTGGAACGCATTAATCTCGATATCCCCGGCGCGGTGGCCCAGGCGCTGCGGGAAGATTTAGGCGGAACAGTCGATGCCAACAATGACATTACGGCAAAACTTTTACCGGAAAAC
>OOAG01001405.1_pt1 | contig 17997 bp, 17 predicted proteins | sample 1671461 | NCBI WGS metagenome assembly OOAG01 (sample SAMN06348159, study PRJEB24527) | human gut metagenome | biome: human gut; feature: ankylosing spondylitis patient; material: feces | host: Homo sapiens | place: China | collected 2015-10 | reverse complement strand
CGCATACGGATAGGCACGTTCTCCACGATTGGCACACCGTTCTTCTTCCGGCTTTCCAATGCAAAAATGATGTTTCGTTTGATATTCATAATTGGGTGTGTTTGAAATTCTACACCCAAATATACACCCAATATTTGGAATAGCAAAAGATATTCAGAAAGATTTAGATTTACTATGTACTCCAAATAGTGCTTGATTATTAATGATTTGCAATTTTATGATATTTCTTGAATATGTAGGTTCGAGAGCCTCCTTTCTCTGCTGAATGGAGTGCTGCCGACAAGTTCAACAACGATGATCGTTTCAGCAAGGCAGGACGCTTGGCACCACGCAAGACAGCCGACTATGCCTTTATTCTCCACATGATTTACCACCTTAATGAGGGTGGCACAATGGCTTGTGTCGCTCCTCATGGCGTGTTGTTCCGTGGCAATGCCGAGGGCGTAATCCGCCGTTTCCTCATTGAGAAGAAGAACTATGTGGATGCCATCATCGGTCTGCCTGCCAACATCTTCTATGGCACAAGCATCCCGACCTGTATTTTGGTGTTCAAGAAATGCCGCAAGGAGGATGACAACATTCTGTTTATTGATGCCAGCAAGGAGTTTGAAAAGGTCAAGACCCAGAACAAGCTCCGTCCGCAGCATATCAAGAAGATTGTTGATACCTATCGTGAGCGCAAGGAGATAGAAAAGTACAGCCATCTTGCCACGCTGCAATAAGTGGCTGAGAACGACTACAATCTCAACATTCCTCGTTATGTTGATACTTTCGAAGAAGAAGAACCCATCGACATTCATGCCGTCATGAAGGAAATCAAAGATTTGGAAGCCAAACGAGCCGACCTTGACAAGGAGATTGAAGGCTATCTGAAAGAGTTGGGATTGGTTGAATAAATTTTTTGTACCAGGTTGGGACAATTTTAGAAGAACGTTTTATATGGCTGAGAAAGATAATATACCAGAAATGCGTCCTACGTTTGATGCTATCCGCAGGACTGACGAAAACAACAAGGAATATTGGAGTTCGCGCGACCTTTGTAATGCTATGGGATATTCTACTAATTGGAAATTCCAAAATGTCATAAATAAAGCAATTGCCGTAGCCAATCAAAAAGGCATGAAGATTGATGACCATTTCAACCAAACGGTTGATATGGTCAAGCTCGGTAGTGGTGCATATAGAAAGGTGAACATATTCCGTTTGTCTCATATGGCGTGCATGATTATAGCTGAAAATGCAGACGGAAAGAAACCTCTGGTGCAACAAGCAAGAGAATATTTTTCGCAGTCCGTTTCTACCACAGAACTTATCCAAAACTCACTGGAATCCAACATATTGCTGTATAAAACAGCACAAGGTGAAACCCGCATTGAAGTGATATTCAACAACGAGACATTTTGGATGTCGCAAAAACGCATGGCAGATTTATTTGGCGTAGACCGAGCAACGATTGCTTATCACCTTTCTCAAATTTATGAAAGTGGAGAACTTACAAAAGAGGCAACTTGTAGAAAAATTCAACAAGTTCAACTTGAGGGTGAGCGTGATGTTGAACGTACTCCTTTGTTCTACAACCTTGATGCCATTATTGCCGTTGGCTATCGTGTGAACAGTTATCAAGCCACACAATTCCGTATATGGGCTACATCTGTATTGAAGGAGTTTATCATTAAGGGGTATGTACTTGATGACGAACGCCTGAAACAAGGCAAGCATTTCGGCAAGGACTACTTTGATGACTTGCTGGAACGCATCCGTGAGATACGGACGTCTGAACGTCGCTACTATCAGAAGATAACGGATGTATATGCAGAGTGTAGTGCTGATTATGATGCAAAATCAGAAAGTACCAAATTGTTCTTCAAGATGGTGCAGAATATGATGCACATGGCTGTCACACATCATACCGCAGCTGAGATTGTCTTTAACAGAGCTGATGCCGAACAACCACACATGGGGCTTACAACATGGAAAAAAGCACCTAACGGACGAGTACAAAAGTCGGACACAATTGTAGCCAAGAACTATTTGTCGGATACCGAACTTAATCAACTCAATGGCATAACTACTTCATTCCTTGACTTTGCTGAGACTCGTGCCCAACGCCATATCATTACAACAATGGAAGATTGGCGAAAGCGACTTGCCCAGTTCCTTGCGGCAATGGACTATGAGGCAAACCCTTCGGCAGGAACTGTTTCGCAAGATGAAGCAAGAGCAAAGGCTTATGGAGAATATGAGAAATATAAGCTCATCCAAGACCGTTCATATATTTCTGATTTCGACAGATTTAATAATGGTAATGACGATATGCCTCTGCTTCCTTTCGACCTCAATCCAAAAGAAACTTAAATTATCTACCAAGCTGGTAGACTATTTCAGAAACATCAAATTAAGGATTAAAAATGACAACGACAGTAAATAACGAACATAAGAATATAAAGGTCCCAAATCTCAGATTCAAGGAGTTTGAAGGGGAGTGGAAAGAAGAACGACTGGCAGACATCGCAGATTTGTATAAAGGTACTGGTATATCCAAAGACCAGCTGTCTGATGATGGTGAGCCTTGTATTTTATATGGAGAGCTTTACACAAAGTACAAATCGGAAACAATAAGAGAAGTCATTAGCAAAACAAACATCAACAATACCAAATTGGTAAGAAGCAAAGCTAATGATGTAATAATACCTTGCTCTGGTGAAACAGCAGAGGATATCGCAACCGCTCGTTGCGTCCTCAATGGCAATATTCTTTTAGGTGGTGATTTGAACATTATACGCTTGCATGGATATGATGGTGCATTCATGAGCTATCAGTTGAATGGCAGACGCAAATATGACATTGCCAAAGTTGCGCAAGGTGTGTCTGTAGTGCATCTTTATGGCGAACATTTGAAAGGGGTAAAGACCATCAATCCTTGTTTGGAGGAACAGAAGAAAATAGCCAAACTTTTGTCACTCCTTGACGAGCGCATCGCTACTCAAAACAAAATCATTGACAAGTTGCAGTCCTTAATCAAGGGAATTGCACAGAATATAGTTCGCAACAACAAGCCTAATGTTCGCATATCAGACTGCTTGGAGTGTAATTCTTCCACTCTGCAAGAAAGCGATGTTTGTGAGCATGGTACATATCCTGTGTATGGCGCAAATGGCATCGTAGGTTACCTCAAGAATTATAATACAGAGGGTGAAGCCGTTTATATTATTAAAGATGGTTCTGGTGTAGGAACAGTTTCTTATGTTACAGGCAAATGCTCTGCAACAGGAACTTTGAATACTTTACAAGCAAAAGAAGGCTATTCGCTCCAATACTTTTACTATTTGCTGAAAGTTTTTAACTTTGAGCCTTATAAGACTGGTATGGCTATACCTCACATATACTTCAAGGACTATGGTAAAGCTAAGGTATTTTGCCCATCATATACAGAACAACTCCGATATGCTCGATTGTTGTCTGCAATAGATAGCGAACTATCATTAGAAAAAAACTTTCTAACAAGTCTAAGCTTACAGAAGCAATATTTGCTCCGCCAGATGTTTATATGAACATTTGGCGAAGCAGATACTGCTTTTGCTTTAATAGTTTGTGTAAAATCTTTTTTTCAACATTACACTTCTGTTCCATAGAAGAAAGACATAAAGAAACACTATGTTGTATTTTCTTCGGTGGAATAACAACTTTTAGCTTTTGAAACGTATCTATTCTTAATGAAGGCACTGTTGAGCCCACAGCATTTTTGACGAAATAAGAATTTCGCGTCTTTAGATAAAAATATAGGAAACGAGCATTTATAATTTCGTTGAAGTCAAAAATGGCATAACATCTTTGATGTAAAGCGAATTTCCCTTTGAAATATCGTGGCATAAATTCAGTTCCTTCACCTGGATATATAATAGTTTCTTTGTCAAACAAGAATGTAGGCAGATATTTTATATCCTCAGACCTATCAAAGAAAGGATACAAACCATCCTTTGATTGTGTAACAGCATCTTGCACATTACTATTTCCATTAGTAATTGTAACAATATCACCCATTCTATATTCAATTCCTTGTATGGATGCAAAAATTCTACTACTAATTCCCTTGATTAAGGATTTTGAAGTTCGTAGGTCTGCGATTATTGAAAATGTATTTGATGATAAACATTCAGAAAGACTACAATTGGATAATGTTGGATCATATATTCGTGGATTAACTTATAGCAGTAACAATGTTGTTGACCATGGTGGCACACTTGTTATGCGCTCAAACAATATTGTTAATGGAAGTTTGCTTGATTACAATAACAATGTTGTATTCGTTAATAAGCAAATGTCAGCAGAACAGCAATTACAAAATGGAGATATTGTTATCTGTATGGCAAACGGAAGTTCTTCTTTGGTTGGCAAATCTTCTTTCTATGACGGCAATTGTCATTCACCTATAACCGTTGGGACATTTTGCGGTATATACCGTTCTAAAGAACCAATTGTAAAATGGTTGTTTCAAACAAACAAATACCGTAGATATATTTGGAACTCTTTGCAAGGTGGTAATGGTGCAATTGCAAATTTGAACGGAGAAGATATACTAAACATGTCATTTTCAATCCCTAATGCCCCCATCAAGGACACTTGTGTAAAGATGCTAACATCGGTGGATTCTGCTCTTGAAAACAATATGTCGCTCTGTGCATTATATACTTTACAGAAGCAGCACCTGCTCCGCCAAATGTTTATATAAACATCTGGCGAAGCAGATATTGCTTTTGCTTGTTCAATAGTTCTAATAAATCTGTTTCCGTTTTTATCTTCTGTCCTAATGTGAATAGGCGCTTTCCTATTCGTTGCTGCATTTCAAGAGAGGGAAGAGAAAAAGGTATATTACATAGTCCTTCAAAAGACAAGCATTGTCTAACACTTCCCTCCAATCTCTTTTGTATTTCACAATAGAAATGCTTCGATTCAAAAAAGAAATCAATGTATTCAGGTGCTACGCTTTCTTGGGTTCGGAAGCAAATATACATAGGACTAACGATGCCTTTTTCAAAAGTTGTCAGGCGAGCAATAGAACCAACGTTTATTCGTGCAGGATTAAAGGCAAAGTCGTTCTTTTCTACGATTTTGTAGTTAGAAGTATCTTCGCTTGCAACATTCCTATTTTCAAATTGATCACTCTGCTTTATGAACCCTTGACGATTGCTAACCGACAAGACGTTTTGAATCGCATTGTTTTTATTACGCTTAGAAATCTGCTCAATGACATTGCCTATATGCGAAGTGGTTTTAGTATTAGGCGTATATTCAATTTCAATAATCGCAGACTTTAGCTTCTTCAAATCCTCAATGATTTTGTTTTGGGTTGCTATGCGTTCGTCAAGAAGGGAAAGTAAACGGCTTATCTTCTTCTGTTCTTCTATTTGTGGATAGCTCAACTTCAAGTTTCTCAAATCGTCATTGTAAATTCTGATTATTGTTGTAGAGTTCAATTTTCGCCAATTTACATTTGCTAAAAGATGATACAGAAAGCCATTGTTTATATGTTGTGAAGGATTGTCAATCCACACAATATTGGAATCTTGATAATAGGCATCTTTTCCATCATAGATAACACATTTGCCAACAGTTCCAGCACAAGTTATCATAACCTCTCCTTTATGTGGATAGTTATACTTAGCTTTATAATCATCAAATAATTCTTTTGAAATATAGGCATCTGGAGTACCACCGATTGTTCCAATCTTATAAAAAGGGACGCTTCCCTCTGTGTTTGTTTGAGAGGCTAAAATACGTTTGCACATGAATACATTACACTCATCTCCCAATTTGCACTTTTCCCACTCCCCCTGAAACTCAGGGAATCTGAGATTTGGGACATCTGAGGTCTATTTTCTCTAATTATTATGTACACCTTCAAATTAAGGATTACAATGATAACAAAAACAATTAGAGAAATTGCGTTGGCTTGGAAAAGTGACAAGCAACGCTACGTAAAGCAGTCCACATACGCTGCTTATGTGCTAATTCTGGAGAATCACATTCTGCCATCATTTGGTGATTGCGATGCTCTTAGTGAGAAACTTGTGCAGGAGTTCGTTTTGCAGAAACTGAATGGCGGTCTAAGCATTAAGACGGTGAAGGACATCCTTATCGTCTTGAAAATGGTTATGAAGTTCGGAGTAAAGAACGAATGGGTGAACTATTGCGAGTGGGACATCAAATACCCTACGACTGAGACCAACAAAGAAATTGAGGTGCTGACGGTGGCACACCACAAGAAGATCCTCGATTTCATCAAGCAGAACTTCACATTCCGCAACCTTGGTATCTATATCAGTCTGACCACAGGCTTGCGTATCGGAGAGATTTGTGGTTTGAAATGGTCGGACATCAATACCGATAATGGTACTATCACCGTGAACCGTACCATTGAGCGCATCTACATTGTGGAGGGCGAACGCAAGCACACGGAGTTGGTCATCAACACACCCAAGACCAAGAACTCATGCCGTGAGATACCGATGAACAAGGAACTGCTGGCGATGGTGAAGCCACTGAAAAAGGTGGTAAACACAGACTTCTATGTACTGACCAATGAGAAGAAACCGACAGAGCCACGTACCTACCGCAACTATTATCATCGGTTGATGGCGCATCTTGACATGCCTCGACTAAAGTATCACGGACTGCGCCATAGCTTTGCAACACGCTGCATTGAAAGCAACTGCGACTATAAGACAGTAAGTGTATTGCTCGGTCATGCCAACATTACAACAACCCTTAATCTCTATGTTCACCCGAACATGGAGCAAAAGAAAAAGTGTATCACCAAGATGATCAAGTCTCTTGGAAAATAGGGAACACAAAAGACATAAGCTATAAACGGTAAAAGGATGTGGTGACTTCAAATCACCCCATCCTCCGCCTATTTGTTGATATATAATGCGACAAAACAGACAAGCAAAATGATTGCATAAAGGAAACACGGCAAGAATATCCAAAGCTAAGTCTTTACCAAACCATTTGACAACCACACGCCTTCATTCCTTGACATCAAACAAGTCCTATACACAAACAAACTGAATAATCTCGCAAACAACTTGTAAAGGTATTAGTAATTGTGGCGTCATGCCCCATCTGCACCAAGTGCAAACGAGCGTGTGCACTTGTCTGCACACGTTCTATGCACGCCATATTTTTAATTATGTAAAAAGTGTCTGCACTCTGCACTTTTTGCATATTCTGTATTGATAATCAAGCACTTAAGCAGTGTATACACATCTACATTCCGTCTGCACTGGCATCTGCACGCACCTTGTTCCCATGCCACCATTTACGTTCAAACACACTGCTTGCACACCCCTTCATTCGTTCACAAACTGAGACACGAACCGGCATAAGGGGAGAGATTTTTCAAACGGAGCAAGAATCCTTTTCTAACTCCCGTAACTGTATTTTCGCCCTCCCATAACAATGCTTGCGGCTATCCTGTCCCCATTTCACCACGCCTGCATAAAGACTCGCATCAAAATGCAGACAGTGCAGACAAGTGTAGACAGAAGTGTAGACAAGTGCAGACGGTGCCTACACGCATAATCTACTGATTTTCAATATATTACAAGCAATAGTGCAGAGTGTAGACAAAATTGCTTTTTTCCTCTGTATAGCACGAACTCAGCAATAAGTATTCAGCGGGAATACGTATATTGGGGGTTACCTTGTTGTATATTCTAAAGAGTGCATACCCTTCTGACACAGTTCCCATTTTTATTTTGCTTAGTAATGTTTTATTTGCTTTCTTTGCTACATAGCATGGAAGCAGAGCCAGTATATAGGAAGTTGGCCAGTCGTTAGACTGAGAGCAGCAGTTCGAATCTGTCGCTTCCATGCTTTTTTGTTTATTCTGTTATATTTATTTTGATTTATGCTTTAAGGCACTACTATTCGGGGGGGAGTTTCTTGTCAAGTACTTGGCTTGGCGTATAATCTACTCTTGTTTCGGACCAGCGCGTTAATATGTTTTAGCCTTGTAGGCATTTCTTCTCCGATATTTCGTAACTTTGCACAGATTATGTGTTGGCGGAATTTGTTGACGTGAACTAACCTGAATGCACGTTCGATTTCGTACCAACAGACACACTATACATATAAGGTATTGAAATAGCATGTCATCACTACACAATAAGAAAGCAGCTTACCACACACTTGGCTGCAAACTCAATTTTGCCGAAACATCGTCACTTCGCGACCAACTGGAACGCGAAGGGGTGCAAACCATACAAAAGGGCGAACATGCAGACATTTGCATTGTAAACACTTGCTCCGTAACCGATGTGGCCGACCACAAATGCCGACAGGCCATACACCGCTTTACACGCGAACACCCGGGTGCCTTTGTGGTGGTGATGGGTTGCTACGCCCAACTCAAGGCCGACGATATCGCCACCTTTGACGGGGTGGACCTTGTGCTTGGCATGGAACAAAAAGGCGATGTGCTGCGTTACATTGAGGAACGTATGGCACAAAAGGAGGCCCTGAATGGCGGCGACGCCTGCCACGAGGCTATCAGTGTGCCTACCAAGGACATTCGCACCTTTGTGCCATCATGCTCGCGCGGTGACCGCACACGCTATTTTCTGAAAGTGCAAGACGGCTGCAACTATTACTGCACCTACTGCACCATTCCCATTGCACGCGGCCGCTCACGCAACGGCAGCATTGCATCGCTCGTTAAACAGGCCGAACAGGTGGCCGCCGAAGGAGGCAAGGAAATAGTGCTGACGGGAGTCAACACGGGCGACTTTGGCCGCTCGACGGGCGAAACTTTTCTGCAACTTATCAAGGCTCTCGACCAGGTGGTGGGCATTGAGCGCTACCGTATATCGAGCATAGAGCCAAACTTGCTCACCGACGAGATTATTGAGTTCTGCGCACAGTCGCGCGCCTTCATGCCCCACTTTCACATACCGCTACAATGCGGCTCTGACACAGTGCTGAAACTGATGCACCGCCACTACGACACGGCCCTGTTTGCACAAAAAATAGCACGCATCAAGCACATCATGCCCGACGCTTTCATAGGGGTGGACGTTATTGTTGGTATGCGCGGCGAGACGGACGAGTGTTTTGAAGAGTCATACAACTTTATCAAGTCGCTCAACATCTCGCAACTGCACGTGTTCAGCTACAGCGAGCGCCCAGGCACCAAAGCACTGGAAATACCCTACGTTGTGCCGGCACAGACGAAACACGAGCGCAGCCAGCGTCTGCTTGCGCTGTCGGAGGAGAAACGACGTGCGCATTATGCCCAATTTATTGGCACCACACGCCCTGTGCTGTGGGAGCACGCACGCGACAACGAACCCATGCAGGGCTTTACCGACAACTACATACGCGTGAAGCAAGCTGCTGGCAACCATGCCAAAGACAACCATGTGACTTTGGCCAAACTGGGTGATTTTACAGCCGACGGCGAATGCTTGACTGAAGTGTTGGACCAAACTACATCTGCTCATGATTAAGACTGACAAAATAGCCATCGTCATACTTAACTGGAACGGACGCGACATGATGCGCCAATTTTTACCATCGGTTGTAAAGCACTCCAAAGACGAGGGTTGCGTGATTGTGGCCGACAATGGTTCGACCGATGGCTCGCTCGATATGCTGAAGGAGGAATTTCCCGAAGTTGAATTACTACCATTGCCACAAAATTATGGCTTTGCCGAGGGCTACAACAAGGCGCTCGACCTGGTGGAAGCTCCCTACTACTTGTTATTAAACTCTGATGTGGAGGTGCCAGAAGGTTGGTTGCGCCCCATGCTCGACTATATGGAGCAGCACCCTGAGGTGGCAGCCTGCCAACCCAAACTGCTGAGCCAGAAAGACAAGCAATACTTTGAGTATGCCGGAGCTGCTGGTGGATTTATGGACCGCTACGGTTATCCATTTTGCCGCGGCCGCATATTTGCCGATGTCGAACGCGACGAGGGGCAGTACGACACCACAGCACATCTGCTTTGGGCCACTGGCGCAGCCCTGATGGTGCGCAGCAAGGATTGGAAGGAGAGCGGCGGACTTGACGGCCGTTTCTTTGCCCACATGGAGGAAATTGACCTGTGCTGGCGACTGCGATCGCGCGGCAGAGGCATTGTGTGCGTGCCGCAGAGTGTGGCCTACCACGTGGGAGGGGCATCGCTTGCCGCGGGCAATCCGCGCAAGACCTTTCTCAACTTCCGCAACAATCTGCTGATGCTCTACAAAAATCTTCCAGCCGACGAGCTAAAGCCTGTCATGCGTGTGCGCAAATGGCTTGACATGGTGGCGGCCTTCAAGTTCTTGATTACAGGCGATGTGGCCAACTTCAAGGCAGTATACAAGGCACGCAGAGAGTTTAGGCGTATGCTGCCTGACTTTGAGAAAGACCGCCAACACAACCTGCAGTTAGCCGTCGATGGCGGACACGGACTGCCCGAACGTATTGACCAAAGCTTGCTGCTTTTGTACTACGCGAAAGGCATTAAAAGGTTCAGCGCTTTGCATTTTTGATATTATTTCATATATTTGCAAACAAAATAACAGTATAGTTGAAACGCTTACGCTACATATTTTCCACTTTCATGGTATGCTCGCTTGCAATTTGTATGGCAGCATGCCAGTTTGACCGTAACCTTATTAAGGAGAATGCTGGCAAGGACTTGCGCATCATTCGTTACGACCGCATGGTGGACGATTATGTCAATACGGGCAATGTGGCTTTGTGGCAACGAATGAACACGGAGTTTCCACGCGAGACCCGTGCCTTGATTGAGGACGTGCTGCACCTCGGACGCGCCGACAATGAGGACATTGACGACAGCTTGATAGCATACTACAAAGACCCCATTCTGGTGCAATTGCGCATGGACATATCGCGCAAGTTTGAGGACCTTTCGGTTTACGAAAAAGCGTTGTCTCGTGCCTTCAAGCGTCTTGAAGCCGAAGACAAGAATTTTGTCACACCCAAGATTTACGCTCAAAACTCGGCCTTTAACCAAAGCATTGTGGTGGGCGACAGCCTTATTGGCATCAGCCTCGACAAATACATGGGGGCTGATTACCCCGCATACAAAAAGTATTTTTACGAAAATCAGCGCGCCACAATGGAGCCCTCGCGCATTGTGCAGGACTGCTTATACTTTTACCTTAACCAACAGTTCCCTCCCACGAGACTGCGCATACGCCACACTTTGGGGCAGTGGCTTATACACCAAGGCAAAATTGCCTGGGTGGTGGCACAGCTCACTAATAAGAGTGCTATCGACATAGCAGCCTGCCAACCGGCCACCAAGGCATGGTACAAGCTGAACGAACGACGCGTGTGGAACACGCTGCGCAACGAAAAAATATGGAACAGCTATGACTCGTTGTTGCTGCACTCCATTTTGTATTCAAGTGATGCACACCCTTATTTTGTCGACCCGCACTCGCGTGGCGTGGGACTGTGGATTGGTATGCGCATTGTAGAGGGCTACATGAAACATCACCCTGAAATGTCATTTGACGCACTGCTCCGTTATAACAACTATGATTTGATCAAGAAGGAGAGTAATTATTGACTCAAGTTTCGGATTTAGCCCGCCCGTGTTAAATCCGAAACTTCAATTATTGAAATATACACTATGGCTTCATTGTACCTTATACCCGTAACCTTGGGTGATACGCCCTTGTCGCAGGTGTTGCCTGCCTATAACAAGGACATCATTCTTGGGTTGCGGCATTTTATTGTGGAGGAGGTGCGCACAGCACGCCGTTTTTTGAAACAAGTTGACCGCGACATTGATATTGACAGTTTGACGTTCTACCCCATGGGCAAGCATGCCGATGCAGCGTTGTTTTCAAAATACCTCGACCCGCTGCGCAAAGGCGAGTCGGTTGGTGTTATAAGCGAGGCTGGCTGCCCCGCAGTGGCCGACCCCGGAGCTGACGTGGTGGCCATAGCCCAACGTGAGGGACTGCACGTGGTGCCATTGGTCGGCCCTTCGTCCATTCTGTTGGCCGTGATGGGGGCGGGATTTAACGGACAGAGTTTTGCCTTTCATGGCTATCTGCCCATTGCACCAGGCGACCGTGCCAAAAGGTTGAAACAACTCGAAAGCTGCTCTGCTGCTGAACACCAAACACAGCTGTTCATTGAAACGCCCTATCGCAACCATAAGATGATTGCCGACATCTTGTCTACCTGCAACCCGCGCACACGACTGTGCATTGCCTCGGGGCTTACTACCACACAAGAGTTTCTGCAATCGAAAACGGTGAAAGAGTGGAAGCAGACTCCCCCACCCGACTTGAACAAAATTCCTACCATCTTTGCCATTTACGCTGGTTAACGCTGGCATTTTGTTTGCCGCAAGACCCGCGTGCTAATTTGGACAATAAATACGAAAGTGTCCGGTAAAATGTGCTATTGCACATTTTACCGGACACTTGCCATTTACGCGATATGCTAAAGGTGCTTAGAGCACAACTTTAACTACTTGGCCATCGGCCACAACCACATAGGTGCCATGAGGCAGCGCAGTGCTGTTGTTAACCTGTTGGCCAGCTGCATTATAGATGCTGTAATGGTTGGCATTCTCAACAACTATGCCGCCAAACTTGGTATATACCTTTACGGCTGATGTTTGGTTGTTGTTAATTGAAGTTACCTCACCAAAGTTCTTGACAGAGCTGTCGCCCTGACCAGTCAGTTCGGCCACCTTGCCATTCAGCACCTCTACGTCGTAAGCCACATCGTTGGCTGTAAGGTACGGATAGTCGAGTTCGCTCTGTGCCAAGGCAATGGTTTGCTTGAGAGCCTCAGCCTTTTCGCCCTGCAAAGTGGCGAGCGCCTGCTGCGCACTGCTGACAGCCTGCTGCAATCTGTCGGTCTCAGCCGAAGCGGGAAGCGGTACCAAGCGGAAGGTGAAGGCGTTCTTTGCCACCTTGTTGGCTATGGTGAGCGCTGAACCAGCTGCATTGGGTGCAACGAACGAAAGCGTGTTGCCGCTCTTAGCATCGGTGGTGCTGCCGGCATGAATGGCCAGGTGCGAATCGAGTGGCCATTCGTCCTCGTTGAGGAACAAGACAAACTTTGATGCTTCGGCTGTAGTGGCAGACTTAACAGTGTTTCCGTCAACCGTTACATTGGCACCTGATTGCGGCAGCGTGAGGGTGGCAACGCCTTCATCATTTGTACTAATGAGCAAGCGCGAGCCTTGGTAGGTGTAATCTGTGCTCAACGAGGCATTGCCGTTGGCATCGAACGACACGAAACGTCCCTCGCTATTGTAGTTGTAGTCGGGGAATACACTAACTGCCTGAATGCAATAGTAACCATTGGCAACGGCATTGGCCAATGAAACGGGCTTAGCCTCAACCAACTTGACACGTGTGTCGGCACCCTTGTCCTGAAATGTAAAGTTGCCATTGGCATCAAGCGCATAACATTTTGCGGCGTTTTCGAGCGGGATCATGTAATATGAGTCATCGTCTGCTGCCTCGAAAGTCCACTTCTGGTTGTCGCCACCATTTGTTTGCCACAAACAGAGTTTATTCTCGAATTTGTCGTGTGCCTCGGAAGGATTATCTATATTAAATGCCCCCATTGCCGAGGTTATGCCCCAATAGTCTCCGTTTTGGGTCAGTACCCACACCTGGCCTTCTTCGGTGTCGCTCAAGTTGGTAAGTGTAAGCCTGACATCGTTTTTGGCCACTTCGCCACAGCTCAATGCTTTTGTGCCATCAAGCGTTACTATTTTGTACTTTTGACCGCTCACAATGTTGTCGGCCTGCACATTAAATGCGAATGCCAACAATGCGAAGAGCGTTAGAAATATCTTTTTCATAAATCTGTTGTTGTATCGTTAGTAATGTATGTGCGGCCCTTTTACTGCAAGTCAATGTATTCGGTAGGCATTGAGAAGGTGATGCCGCGATGCTGAAGGTCGAGCATCAAGGGGCGTGAACGCTTTAAGAAGCCCTTCCACGAACGGTTCTTTTGTGCACTCCAACCAGCCTCGGCCAATATCAGCGAACGTGGGTAGGCCTGGTAGAATATGCGCTCGGGCGAATTGATAGATTCGCTCCAAAGAGTGCCGGCCACGCCAAAGAGATTGTTCTTTTCAAATTCCTCACCTTTGCCCCAACCTGGGTCGAACTGGTAAACAGTCTCGAACGTGCGCACGGGCATACCCCAGTTTACCTCGGGCATATCGCCTTTTGCCATGGGATAGTCGAAATAGCAATAGTCGCCAGGGCACATCATGATTTTGGCATTATTGTCGATAGCCGCCTGCACTGCAGGTTCTGTCAGACCATTACGCCAAGCAAATGTGACACAGCCCTCTTGTATCTCCTTAAAGTCGGTTTCGTACCAGAACATGGGTACCTTGTCGTACTTGGTGCGCAAGGTGTCAATAATACGGTCGAACATGTACTTTTGCAGTTTCCAGTTTTCCGACCGGTCGGTAGTGGTGATACCGAGCTTTTTCTTGAGTTTCTTGTCCTTCTCGCAAGTGGTCCAACAGTCGAGGGCGGGATTACCGGCCTCATCACCACCAAGGTGAACATATTTGCATGGGAACACATCGGCCAACTCGCGGAACACGTTGCCAAGGAACTCATAAGTAAATTCGTTGCCCGGGCAGAGCAGTTCGTTCGACACACCACAAGTGGTGCGGATAGGCACTTGCTTTCCACCACAAGTAAGTTCGGGGAAAGCATGAATGGCAGCCACTTCGTGTCCCGGCATTTCGATTTCGGGCACAACCATAACATGATATTGTGCACAGTACTTGACGAAGTCCTTCATCTGCTCTTGTGTGTAGTAGCCAGATATGGGTATCAGCATGTCGTCCATGCCCACACGCGAGGTGCTTTTCTCGATAAGTTGCGGATACTTCTTTATTTCAATGCGCCATGCTTGGTCATCGACCAAGTGGAGGTGAATACTGTTAAGTTTGTAACGTGCCATTTCGGGCACAATCTCCTTCAGACGTTCGTAAGGAACGAATATGCGGCAAGGGTCAACCATCAACTCGCGTACATGGGTGCGCGGTGCATCTTCGATGGCGATAGGGTTGGTTTCGATGCAACGGGCCGAGGCATTGTCATCTATCATGAGTTGCTCCATGGTCATGATGCCATAGAACACACCCGCGGCCGTTTTGCCTGCAATGTTTACGCCATTCTCGTCGATTGAAAGCGTGTAAGCCTCGTCATCGTTGAGCGAGGTGTCGATAGAGAGCGTTATTTGTGCTGTGCCATTGTCGTTAAGAGTGGTTATGCCTGCACGGTCGGCAAGAATGCGCAGCAAGTGCGCCTTTTCATTGGCCAATTCGTCGGGGCAGTTGATTTGTCCAACATTCTGCCATACAAGTGGCTGGCCCTGTGCTGAGGCCATTTTCAAAGGGATTGGCACCAAATTTTGTGCGGTGGCAACTGTTGGGGCCACCCAACTTGCTGCACAAAGCAGTGCGATGGAAAGAAATATCTTTTTCATAAATATTGTGTCTGATTGAGGGTTAGTAATTTACTTTGAATGTACGATTGTTAACCTTGACAAGGTAAGCGCCTCTTACCTGTAAGGGCAAAGCAATTTCACCCTCGCCCTGCAATGACTGCAAGAGCTGGCCTTGTGCATTATACATCTGCACACGGCTGCCCTGAGGCAAATGCTTGAGCCATACCTTGCTGCCTTCGACAGTGGCAGTAACTTTGGCTAATGCCTGCTGGGTGCTGACTGTGGTGACAGTACCGATGTTGAAGTTTTTCCACACCTCGGCCGATTTATAAGCCTCTTCGCTGCCCTCGGGCACCAGCAAGTCTACATTGGCGCAGTCAACCCCGGCAAAGGCTGTGGCATCGACTGCTGCGGGAGTTTCGGCATAAACCTTTATGGTTTTTAGTCCGGTACAACCGGCAAACGCACATGCTTTGAGTTCGGTGAGTTCGGCAGGCAGAATGACGCTTTCTATGCCACTGCAACCTGAAAATGCGCCTTTGCCAAAATACAAAATGCTGCCAGGAATGCTTACCTCGCCACGCAAACCGCTACAATTCATGAAAGCGGCATCGCCTAACTGCTGCAGGGCTCTCGGCATGCTGATGTGTGTGAGGCCCTTGCACTCGGCAAAAGCTGAGGCGCCTATGCGGGTTACCATCTTGTCGAGATTGATGTCGCCCGAAAGACTGGTACAATTAAAGAAGGTGTTGTTGCCTATCGACTGCAAAGTAGAAGGCAACTTGACGCCCTCGAGACTGCTGCAACGCGAGAAAACACCATCGCGCAACACAACAAGGGTTGAAGGTATGCTGACAGTGCCCGCCAAACTTGTGCAACCCTCGAAAGCATACGAGCCAATGTTTACCAACTGACCTGAGCCAGCGAACTGAATGCCTTGCAACGACTTGCAGCCTGCAAAACAGCTGGCACCAATGCTGGTTGTTGTTCTCGAAAATGTCAGTGTGCCTGCTAAAGAGTCGCAAGCGAAGAATGCCTGCGAACCTATGGTTGAAAGGTTGTTGGGCAACACAAGGCTCCGCAAGTGATGACGCGAATGGAGCGCATTTTTAGGAATGTTCGGACAGTTGGCCGCCGACAGATCGAGCGTGGCCATTGAATAGCAAAGGTCACGCAACTGACGGAAATCACCGTTGCCTGTGGTGGTCAACGTTCCCGTGAGTTTGACATTTACCAAGTTAGGCTGGTCTTTTGCCGCCACACTGGTTATGTTGCCAGTGGTCACATTTTGTGCCCAAGCGCATGCAGGCGAGCCGCACAACAATGAGCACATGAGCATGAATTGTAGACTTCTTCTCATAGAATGATGATGGGTAAAAAAGTTTGTATTCGCAAGTTTTATTAGGTCGTATATATCATCAGTTATTCATTTCGGAATAACTACCGGTAGCAAATGTACATAAAAATTATGTAACAATGCGGGGCTAACTTGCAAAATAGGGCATTTAACTGGCCAAAACGCCACATCTCGCATAAAAATGGTGTGCCAAGGCCCTCCTAACTTCGTCAATGCGTCACCCAATCAAATGACGTAACGCTTCGTTTTTCAACATGCGCCATTCAATGGTACAAAAGAGCGATGAAGTTAGGAAAAAGCGCAAGCACTAATGGGGACGACGCGTCTCGCGTCGGGAAAATAAAAAGGAAAGGCACCCCTCACTAAATAACAACTGCATTATCCCCGACGCGGGACGCGTCGCCCCCATTAGAGGTAGCGTTTGGTGCTTGAGACCGTTCGATTTGTACACAAATATTTGCTTTTCTTCCCGTCTACCTACATATAAATGAATGTGTGTGCTTTTTCTGCCATCTTACACTTTTTATGCGTAACAAGTTGATACACAAAGCTTTCAAGAGTGTAAGATGATTTCAAAGTATCTTACACACCCCTGCATACATCTTACACACCTTACCCCACCGTTGCGCAGTCGGTTTGGACATGTGCGGTGGGTTATACACCACAGGAACGTAGAGAAATCTGTCGGAGCAACAGACTTTTCTGCCCCCCTATGCCGTAATATCCTCCTCCCGTGCTCGTGCCGTGTGGCAGCATGTGGGGTGTGTAGGATGCGTGTAAGTGGAATAGACAGTATCTTACACTAAGTAAAGCATTGATAATCAATGTGTTATAACGTGTTAGTGTAAGATGTAAGATACTTGGCAAGTAAAGTTTTTGTAGTATGGTAAAGGTCCCAAGTGCCACTTTTTCGTTGTGGACCTTTTGTAATTTATTGCTTTTCGGTGAAACGCAACCATGCGAACAAACTCAAGCACAAAACGCTACCTCTAATGGGGGCGACGCGTCCCGCGTCGGGCATTAAAGCAAAGGTTCATACACTAAACACAAAAGCTCAGCACTAATTACATGCCTGTTTGTGAGCCTTTGCCTTAATGCCCGACGCGAGACGCGTCGCTCTAAGTTTGCAGCAGTTAAGCGGCGCAGCCGCTAACCTGTAAACATTGTTAAATAG
>OOAG01001398.1_pt1 | contig 18074 bp, 13 predicted proteins | sample 1671461 | NCBI WGS metagenome assembly OOAG01 (sample SAMN06348159, study PRJEB24527) | human gut metagenome | biome: human gut; feature: ankylosing spondylitis patient; material: feces | host: Homo sapiens | place: China | collected 2015-10 | reverse complement strand
GCAATATTTTCTCTCATAATCGTTTGACACTCCATACTCCGCAGTCTATACTTAATGTATCAAGATTATTAAAATCCTTACCGGACGAAAGGAACTGTCCTATGAAAATCAACGAACAATACCACAATCTGAATCTTCTCGAAAATGTCACTTACAAGTTTCTGGGTCGTGACGGAGAGGTTCATGAGGAAACAGAACCCATTCTTGTGGAACACATGATGGATGTGTATGTAAATGAACGCCTGACCATGAAGCTGGTCTGTATCCCACAACATCTGGCTGAACTGGTTCTGGGGCGTCTTTTTACTGAAGGAATCATCTCTTCTGCTGATGACGTTGACCAGATCTACATCTGTGAATTCGGCAAACGTGCCCGCGTGATCCTGAGTAAAAATAAATACGGGCAGTCTCATGAGGAAAATGAAGATTATGTTGCTCCTACTCCGACCTGCTGCACCGGAAATCGTGTTCTTAATGATTATTTTATCACAGATCAGCCAATGACGCCAGTTACACCTGTCCCATGGAAAAAACAGTGGATCTTTGACCTTGCAGACTGTTTCGCCAATGGTACCCCGCTTCACAGCCAGACCTGGGCAACTCACAGCTGTTTTCTTGCCTGTGACGGAGAACTGCTCTTTCAGTGCGAAGATATCGGACGTCATAATGCTCTGGATAAGTCCATCGGTTATGCCCTGCGCCATAATATTGACCTGAAGAAATGCGTGGTTTATTCCAGTGGACGTATCCCTACAGATATGGCGATCAAGGCAATCCGCGCCGGAATACCGGTTCTGGCAAGCAAGGCATCCCCTTCCGCCGAGGCAGTTGCCATGGCCAAAGAATACCACCTTACTCTTATCTGTGCCGCGCGACGTGACCGTATGAAACTCTTTACCGGAAATAATCCGACAGAATAAATTCTGCAATACACTCTGCATTGTCCAGTTCAAAGAATGGAACATTTTCCAGTACAGACAGTGCATCTCTTTCCTCTGCATCCAGGTTTGTGGCGATCGCCATCAGTTTCTTTGGATTGCAGACACTTTCTGCCGAATTTCCCTTACGGATAATTTCAATTTTCGGATAAGTACTGTATTTAAATCCTTCCAGTAAGATCAGATCTGCCTCCGGAAAAAATTCTGCCAGCTCTTTTTCGGAAATCTGCGGCTGCTGTTTTACCAGCATATATTTGCCTGCTGAAAAAACTGCTGTGCCGTAGGCTCCGGACTGAAGCTGACAGTATGTATCCGTTCCCGGTACGTCCGGCACGAAATCATGCCCGTCATGCTTCAGCACCGCCACTTTAAGGCCCTTGTCTTTAAAAATCTCCAAAAGCCTGCAGATCAGAGTTGTTTTCCCTGAATTCTTTACACCGCTGATTGCAAATATTCTTTTTCTTTCCACCTGTTTGCTGCTCCTCTCAAAGCAAAATCGCGCCCACTTTATCCCCTGCGTTCAGGCTTCTGCTTTCCTGATTTTCCATGGTTTTTGTATCAATCAGGCAATTGCAGCCAGCCATGGAACTGAGGACTCCGTTAGAGTGAAGACCATTGGGAAGATGAAATTTTCCATTTTCCAGATATGCCCGGATAAAGCGGCGACCCTTGATTCCTTTTTCAAAGTTATCAGCCATAATGCCATTTACTTCTTTCAGACCGATTGATGGATCCTGCATCATTTTTTCCAGTGCAGGACGAATCAAAAGTTCTATGCTGACTGCAACACCAAAAGGATTTCCGGAGAGACTGATGATCGGAATCTCTCTTTCTGAAGCGCAATGATCTGTTGCAGTTATATCGGAAGTCTTTTTATATGCAGAAAACAGTGTAGGCATTCCCGGTTTCATCTTTACCCTCCAGAAAATCCGCTCTGCCCCCATCAGTCTCAAGGACTCATGCATAATGTCCTTCTTGCCTACAGATACACCTCCCGTAGTGATGATCATATCTGCCGCTTTTGCTGCTTCTTTTAATTTCTCAGACATAACCGTCGGATCATCTTTGACTGCTTCCATATGGAAAGATTCGATTCCCAGTTCACGCAGTCTGGCAGACAGCATGGTCATATTGCTGTTGTAAATTTTTCCTTCCGGCAATGGAATTCCCGGTTCTACCACCTCATCTCCTGTAGTCAGAAGCACGATTCTCGGCTGACGGTAAACCGGCACTTTCGCCACTCCCATTCCGGCCAGAATTGCTGCCTCCACATATCCGATATGTGTTCCTTTTTTCAGAAGTGTAGTTCCTTTTTTGAAATCCTCTCCTGCGAAGCAATAATTACTCCATCGCTTCTGTTCGCTGTAAACTTCTACCGTATCTTCGCCATAATCGGTATCCTCCTGATAAATACAGCAATTGCAGCCATTGGGTATTGCAGCACCTGTCATAATGCGCACTGCCTGTCCCTGCTGGATTTCTCTTTCCGAATACTGTCCTGCATCAATCTCTTCCATGACTTTCAGCCTCACCGGATGCTCTTTAGCGGCACCTGCAAGATCCTCTGCCTTACACGCATAGCCATCTACCGGAGAGCGGTCAAAAGGAGGATTGTCAAACCCTGCCACCATATCCTGCGCCAGGACTCTTCCCCCTGCTTTATTCAGTTCTGTTTCTTCTGTCTCGTTTATTACAGGCGTATGCTGCAGAATCTGTTCCACTGCCTGTTCTACACTGATTCCCTCCACGCACTAATTCCTCCTCTTGTATATTACATTTTTTATAGTCTTTTCAATACCTTTATAACCACCGGGTCAATTGACGGATATATTAGTTTTACCCTTTGAACTCTATAGCAATTTCAGAGAATAATATCACTAAGGCACTCCATTAATATAAATCAGATTGTCTTCAGTATTTTGGAAATTGCTATAACATCATAATATTCAGCCCACTGCTGAAGAATTACATATTTTTCATCTCTGTTGGAGAATGATTTCTCCTTCTCTCAGCCTCCCTGCCTCCAGAATCTGACAGAATACAAACCAGGGTTCCATGGGCGTGCATACCTTTTCTCCCTTATAGGCATCTGATGCAGGACCGCCCGCACCGATCCTGACTGCTTCCAGAAGTACATCTCCACAACGAAATCTGTTCCCCTCCGCAATACTGTTCCAGTTAATCCCTTCCACAAGGAGATTTTCTCCAAATCTGCCATATCTGAAATCTTCTCCTGCCTGTTCAAAATATTCTTTTACCTTCTCATAAGGAAGAAGACTGACCTGCTTTCTTCCGCCCATTCCATAATGCACATCTCCCACAAGTCCCTGCAGATCAGCTTCGCATTCATGAATGTTCTGCGAGCAGGTCTTGCGTTCCTTACTGATGCATACACATAATATCTTCGCCATTTTCTGTCTCATCCTTCCTGATGTGTTACTGTTCACTCCGTTCACAGCAACACGCTTCGCGATGCAAAAAATATGAACCTCCTTGCGCAAAGCCCAAGGAGTATCGTTTGCTTTGCAAACTCAATTTATGCTAATCGCATAAATTCGCGCGGTATGTCTCGGGTTTTCTGTGACCTTCGCTCACAAAAAACACCTCGCGGGATATTACCAGTGAACAGTAACCCTGATATCTCTTTATAAAACCATGTACTGCTGTTTTTTCTGTTTTCTCAGATCGCCCAGAATGCAATATTCACATTCTTTCCTGCTTTCTGCAGATGTTCCACAAGTTCTTCTGCTGCCTGCTCTTTCCTTTTCTCTGTGATTCCCAGTTCCACGTTACTCTTATTGATAGCACCGCCGAAGTAGAAATTAATATCCGTTGCCTGCTCAAACAGCATCACACCAAGCAATGCTGCCGCATCCTTTTTTCGTTTCAGCCTGTTAAAGGACAGCCTGTCCTCCATCCATTCTTCACAATATTCAAGCAAATGCTCAATCGTAAGAAATCCCTCTGTCACCAGCTCTGTACCTTCCAGCTTATAATAGGCAGGAACGTCTCCGCAGGCAGTTTCACTAAGAGAGATCAGCTCTTTATCCAGATACCTGGCAGCACACTGTGCAGTAGTTCCGCCGCAGATTACATGATATCCCTCTGAATCGAAAAAGGACTTCAGATATCGCTCATCATGCTCCTCCTTACTTGGCGGGCCGATCATAAGGTTTACCACCTGTTTATGCCGCATCCGCAGAACAATGGCTGTAATATCATCATCCGTTTCATTCAGATTCAGATCCAGGCTGGCCTCTGCCAGATAGCCTGCCATCTCCTGTGCGCTCATCCCTTTATGGTACTTTGCCCTGCAGAAAGCCATTACATCATCTCTTCCCCAGCCGCCGTTGGTAGTTTTTCCCATTCCCGCATTGGTGACACCGTCGGACATAATGATCAGCATATCCTCATCTTTCAGTTCAAAACAGCTTTTATGGATTTCCTTTTCTTCGATCATACTTGTCTCCACCGGATAATCAAAGAGCTTGCCATCCCGGATCAGAATTGCATCCGGATTATCAAACTGATAAAGGCTTACCTGTTTCCCCTGAAAATTCAGCACTGTAAAGGTGGCATATGCCAGATTTCTCACACTGCACACAGGAAGCGTTTTCGCCACTGCCCGCACTGCTTCATCCAGTTCCACCTGATTAATGATCATGGTACTGAGCATAGTCGCAGTCAGCGTGGAAAGGATATTCGCCTTTACTCCGCTCCCAAGTCCGTCAGAAAGCACCAGAACATGGTCTTTATCATTTTCTTCAATCTTATAGCAGTCTCCACAGAGAAATTCTTTCTTTTTATTCAGGCTCACATGACCAAAATCCATGCATAAGCCGTCAAATTCCACATTCAGTCCATGATGCTTATTTCTTTTCATTCTCTTCTTCACTCTCCAGAAGTATGGTATTTTTCAGTTTTTCTACTGCCACTTTGGTGTCTGCAGCAGTTTCTCCAAGAAGTCCGGCGATCTGCTGCACGATCTTCAGCTGTTCTTCTACCAGCTTATCTGCCATACGCGCAGCTTCAATCTGGGCATTATGAATCTGATCTTTATGCTTCCGCTCCTTTGTAATATCCTTCATAATGCAGAGAATCATTTTATTTTCTTTATCATTCGTCATTACGCGATCCAGATAACATTTCTGATCCTCCAGATAAATCTCATCCTGCATCAGATTCCGTTCAAAAGCCAGTATACTCGCCAGACTGTAATCATCCATGATTTCCGATACCGGTTTCCCGATCAGGCGCCGCTTTTTCGGCATATTGAACAATTTGGACGCCGCCTCATTCATCTGAATGATCTTCAGATTATAATCCACAGTTACCAGAAGTCCGGGCATGGCATTAAAGACTTTATTGGAGTAACTTTCCTGTTTTGCCCGCATATATGGAATACACATGGCAACCTCAGCCTTATTCTGGATAATGGCAATTGCCTTTTCCCTGCATGTGTTGTACCCGCAGGCACCGCAGTTTAATTCATCCTTTGGAGAAAATTTTCCCATTTCCGCCAGAGCATCCCTGATTTCTTCCTCTGAGATCTCTTCCTGTTCCTGTGCAGAACAGTAACCGAAATTCTTTCTCAGTTCAAATCCCGGAAGTTCATAGTCTCCCTGTTCTCTGTGAAAATCTTTTCCAAAGGCTGCATTCTTCACTGCCAGAACGTCTGCCAGATAATGTCCCCTCTTCATCTGGAAAGAAGGACCTGCCACACAGCCGCCGCTGCATGCATACATCTCAAGAAAGCAATTTTCAAAATCCTCCGGATGAAGTTCTTCCAGAACCTCCCTGCACTGCTCCATCCCACTTACAGAAAGCCTGCGGATTCCCTTTACAGCCCCAAGCAGGTCTGTTAAACCATCCGCAATGGCGATTTCTCTGGAACGGTAGGCAATCTGCTCAGGTTCTTTTTCAGTTATGGAAATCCCTTCTTTTTTCATCCATTGCGCCAGCTCTTCCAATGTGATCACATAATCCACTTCATTTCCTGAGTCTCTCAACTCTGACATAGCTGAAATACAGGGACTTACATAGACAATCTCTGCCTTCGGATATTTTTTTTTCAGATAACTGGCATGAAACTGCATCATAGAGGCAGACTGTACCAGATTTCCCAGAAGATGCGGATAGTGTTTCTTGACAAGCTGTACGATTACAGGGCAGGCAGAAGAGATCATTATTCCCGGCTCTTTCTGTTCCGCAAAAAGTGCTCTGTACTGCGAAATCATCAGGCTTGCACCTTCTGCTGCATCCGCTGCATCTGCAAATCCCAGCTTCTTCATCGCTTCCCTTATTCCATTGATACCGGTTACCCCAAAACGTGCCAGATATGCCGGATGAAGAGAGGCTATAACCTGCGTCTTATTCTCCATTGCATTACAGATTGCAGGAATCATATTCTGCTCTTCCTTGGCATCCTGCGGGCAGACAAGGATACACTTCTCACAGTAAATACACTGACTTTCTATGATCCTGGCCTGATGATCATGAACACGTATCGCCTTGACCGGGCAGTTCCGGACACATTTGTAACAATTTTTACAACTGACTTTTTTAAACTGAAGGATTGACTGAAATCTCTGCATGCCTCGTACTCCTTATTATGTAACACTATATTTTTCACAAAAAATTATCTGTAACCGTTTTGTACTTTCACAGAATGATGTACTGCCGAATGATTATCTTTGCCTTTCCATAAAGGAATATGGAGCTGCCGCAAGGACAGCAGATCCATGTGCGACAGCCCCATATAATATTTACGATACCAGATCCGGAACTTTGTCTCCGATATTGTTTTATGCTTTCTCAATCTTAATTGCGCATACCTTATATTCAGGAATTCTTGCGTATTTGTCAAGTGCGGCGTTGGTCAGCCAGTTTGCATTTCCATCCGGGAAGTGGAATGGCATCCAGCTCTCACCCGGTGAGGTCTTTGTACCTACACGAGCGGTAGATTCAATGGATCCTCGTCTGGAAGAAACTCTGACTTTATCACCGTTTTTGATACCCAGCTTATCGGCATCTACGATGTTCATTTCGATAAATGACTTACCTTCGATCTCCATAAGCTCAGGTGTCTTTCCTGTCATGGCTCTTGTTGTGTAATGATACAGAATACGTCCTGTCATGAGGATGATTGGATATTCCTCATCCGGAAGCTCTGCTGACGGTACATATTTTGCAGGATAGAACCAGCCAAGACCGCGGGAGAATTTACCAACATGCATGATCGGTGTTCCCGGATGATCCTTGGAGGTACATGGCCACTGAAGTCCCTGTCCATGAACTTCTTCACTGTCAAGACGTTCATGGCTGATACCTGCGAAGCTCGGTGTCAGGGATGCGATCTCATCCATGATCTGAGCAGAAGTCAGATGTGGCTGCGGATATCCCATGCGGTTCATCAGATCAATAATAATATCTGTATCCAGTCTCATCTCTCCAGGTACTGTGACAGCCTTGCGGACTCTCTGTACGCGGCGCTCTGTATTGGTAAATGTACCCTCTTTCTCTGCATAGCTTACACCAGGAAGGATAACATCTGCATACTGAGCTGTCTCTGTCATGAAAAGTTCCTGAAGTACAAAGAAATCAAGACTCTTTAATGCTTTGATGATGTGTGTGGTGTCCGGATCAGTAACTACCGGATCCTCACCATAAATATACAGACCTTTGATCTCACCTGTGATTGCCTTCGGGAATACATCAGTTGCATGAGTTCCGATATTCGGATCAAGTTCTACACCCCATGCTTTCTCGAATTTCTCACGAACTGCCGGATCAGTAACCTTCTGATATCCCGGATATACGTTCGGCTGAGCACCCATATCGCAGGCACCCTGTACGTTATTCTGTCCACGAAGCGGGTTAACACCACAGCCTTCACGTCCAAGCTTGCCAACCATCATTGCCATATTGGACATGGACATAACGCCCTCTGTACCTGTGGAATGTTCAGTTACACCAAGGCAGTAGATGATCGGAGCACGGTCAGCTTTTGCATACATGATCGCTGCTTTTCTAAGATCGTCTGCGTCAATGTGGCAGATCTCAGCTACCTTCTCAGGTGTGTAATCTTTTACGATTTCCTTTAATTCTTCGAAACCTTCTGTACGCTCTGCGATGAACTTGTCATCCTGAAGACCTTCAGAAAGGATCACATTCATGATACCGTTTGCAAAAGCAACATTTGTACCTGGTTTCAGTTTCAGATGGATATCTGCTTTCTTAGCCAGACCGATATCACGAGGGTCAACTACGATCAGCTTGCAGCCTCTCTTGATGGCCTGACGGATCTGCATGCCGACTACAGGATGTGCTTCCTCAGGATTGGAACCAACCAGCATGATCAGATCTGCATTCTTTGTGATATCTTCGATAGGGTTTGTCATGGCACCTGAGCCAAGAGTCATTGCAAGACCTGATACAGATGCGGAATGACATACACGTGCACAGTTGTCTGTATTGTTTGTGCCGAAGCAGCAGCGAACCATCTTCTGTACCATGTAAATATCTTCATTGGGTGATCTGGAGCACGCAAAACCAGCAAGGGAATCAGAGCCATACTGTTTCTTGATCTCCATAAATTTGGAAGCAACAAGATCCAGTGCCTCATCCCATGTTGCACGTTCGAATTCACCTGTCTCTTTATTCTTGATCAGCGGATATTTAATACGCTCCGGTGACTGTACGAAATCGAAACATCCGCTGCGTCCCTTAACACAGAGCAGTCCTTTGTTGGACGGTCCGTTTACAGCTTCCGTATCTACGATCTTTCCGTCTTTTACAAGGAGATAATACTGGCAGCCTGTTGCACAGTGAGGACAGGTAGTCAGAACCTTCTTGTCAATCTGGTACGGACGGTATTTCTTTCTGCGCTTCATGGTCAGTGCACCTGTCGGACAGGCCTGCACACAGTTACCACAGGATTCACAGATACCTTCGTTCCATTTATGTTTGTAATGTGCACCGATCACTGACTGGAAACCACGGTCCATAGTGTCGATCGCACCTCTTCCCACGATTTCCTTACATGTATTCACGCAGCGATGGCAGAGAATACACAGGCTTGGATCATAGGTAAAGAATTTATTGGTATCATCGATGGGCATATCCTTCATTTCACCAGGATAGCTTGTCTCAGTCACACCATATTCAAAACAGTAATCCTGTAATTTACAGTCGCCGTTTGCCTCGCAGGAGAAGCAGTGTACACGGTGGTCAGAAAGAAGGAGATCCAGTGTATCTTTACGATATGCAACTACCTTCTCTGACATTGTCTGTACTTCATCACCTTCTGAGCAGCGAAGTGTACATGCCGTATCAAATTTGGTTCTTCCATTGTTTGTTACTTCTACCACGCACAAACGACAGGAACCATCCGGCAATACATCTTCCAGATAGCAGAGTGTAGGAATCTCCACTCCGATCTGTCTGGCAGCCTGCAGAATGGTCGTACCCTTTTCCACTTCTACAGGAATTCCATCTATTGTCAAATGAATCATCTTTTCACCCTCCTTAATTCACAGAAATTGCGCCGAATACACAATTTTCCAGACATGTTCCGCACTTAATACACTTGGAGGTATCAATGCTGTGAGGCTCTTTCTTATTGCCTGTGATCGCACCAACCGGACAGTTTCTCGCACACTTGGTACATCCTTTACATTTCTCAGGATCAATCACATAAGAACGCATTGCCTTACATACATGAGCCGCGCACTTTTTATCAACGATATGCTCTACATATTCATCTCTGAAGTTCCTTAATGTGGAAAGTACAGGAAGCGGTGCACTCTTTCCAAGTCCGCAGAGTGAACGGTCCTTGATGAAGTTTCCAAGATGCTCCAGTTTATCCAGATCCTCTACTTCACCCTTTCCGTCTACGATCCTCTCAAGGATCTCAAGCATACGCTTGGTACCGATACGGCAGGGACCACATTTACCGCAGGATTCTCTCTGGGTAAAGCCCATAAAGAAACGTGCAACCTCTACCATACAGGTATGTTCATCCATAACAACCAGACCACCGGAACCAACGATCGCACCGTATTTCTTAACAGAGTCAAAATCAAGGGGTACATCCAGATGTTCTTCTGTCAGACATCCACCGGATGGTCCGCCGATCTGAACAGCCTTAAACGCAGCACCGGATTTCAGTCCTCCGCCGATATCAAAGATAATTTCCCTTAAAGTTGTTCCCATCGGAACCTCGATCAGACCTGTATTCTCAATAGAACCTGTCAGTGAGAAGGTCTTTGTTCCAGGAGAACCTTCTGTACCGATACTTCTGTACCAGTCTGCACCTTTGAGAATGATCTCCGGAATATTTGCATAAGTTTCTACGTTATTCAGAACAGTAGGTTTCGCCCAAAGTCCCTGCTCAACCGTACGTGGCGGTTTTACACGGGGCATACCTCTGCTTCCTTCGATAGATGCAGTCAGGGCAGAACCTTCACCACATACGAAAGCACCTGCACCACGATTGATATGCATATGGAAGGAGAATCCTGTTCCAAGGATATCATCGCCTAACAGTCCCACTTCTTCCAGAACTGCGATAGCGTGTTTCAGTCGTGCTACTGACTGGGGATACTCCGCACGTACATAAATATAACCATGCTGTGCTCTTACTGCGTAAGCTGCAAGCATCATACCTTCGATCAGACGGTAAGGATCACCTTCCATTACAGAACCATCCATGAATGCTCCCGGGTCACCCTCATCACCGTTACAAACTACATAATGAACAGGATCAGCCTGGCGTGCTACCTGAATCCATTTCTTACCTGCCGGGAAGCCGCCGCCGCCACGTCCGCGGATACCGGATTTATCAACCTGATCAATAACCAGATCCGGATCCATCTCAAACATTGCTTTCTCCAGAGCCTGGAAACCGCCGCTTGCTATGTACTCATTCAGAGATTCTGCATCAAACTTACCACAGTTCTTCAAAACAATACGGGTCTGTTTCGCGATAAACGGAATATCTTCCGGTCCGCGGCTTACTTTACCGCCTTTCTGGTAAAGCAGTCTCTCGATAGTCTCATTACCCTGAACACTCTTCTCAAAAATCTCCTGGCAGTCTTCGATCTGAACCTTCGTATACTGGATCACATCGTCGCCTTTCTGGATACGAACAAGTGGTCCAAGCTCACAGACACCCTGACATCCTGTTTTCTTTACACCTACATGTGCATCTTTGTCATGAGGTCCAAACTCAATGGTAACTCCCGGAGCATCTTTGGCAATCTCCATGAACTTTTCATAGATTTTCTGAGAACCGGTTGCCACACATCCGGTACCTGAACAGACAAGAATACGACAGTCATAAGAATTAAGTTCTTTCACAGCTTCTTCTCTGATCTGCTCCAATACTTCCTTATTCTGGATCATCCCTGTTCGCCCCCTCTCAGTTTATCAATCAGCTCATCTGCCTTCTCCGGAGTCATTCTCGGATATACCTCTTCATTGACCATCATAGTCGGTGCAAGTCCGCAGGCACCAAGACAGGAAACTGTTTCCACAGTAAACATCATATCGTCTGTCGTCTTCTTTGTCTTTGACAGCCCCAGTTTCTTATAAAGTTCCTCCAGAACCGGTATTGATTTTCTTACATGACAGGCTGTTCCGTCACAGACCTTGATCACATATTTACCTTTCGCATCAAATGAGAAATTCTCATAAAATGTGGCAACACTGAACGCTTTCGCTTCTGTCACACCGATCTGCTCCGCAACATATGTAAGCAATTCTTCCGGGAGATATCTGTACACCCCCTGAATATCCTGCATGATCGGAATCAGTGATGCCGGCTTTTTACCATAGAAAGCAATGATCTCATCCGCTTTCTGATAAAATGACTGATCTAGCATTTCGCACCCTCCTTATACCTGTTTTTTCTTTTTTATTGCACTCTTTACATATTGTAACGTTAATTATATGCCTTTTTCGTCATTTTCACAAGCGCATTTATAGAAATTTTCTAATTTTTTATTATTTTCCTCTATAGATGTTTGTTTTGTTTGTCTAATTTTTATCAGCTTTGTTCAGCAATAAACCATCTCAGATGCAAAGCAAACTAAACTGAATCAAACTGAATAATTGTTACTGTTCTCAGTAACGTGGTGTGTGAACAATATAAAATGTCAGGAATATGGTAATTGTCTTATGATTCTGCCTGTGCTACACTGTCCATATGATATCAGTGGCAAAAGATAAGTGTTCCGTTCTCACTGAAAATATCCGGATAAAGGAGGAGGTAAGTATGTTTTTTTTGAAAGAAAAAGAAGTGAATACAGGACGGCAGAGGGAGCTTGATCTGGTAAAGGGTTTCCTGTTGATCATGATAGTATTTATACATTCATTTCAGACAATAGGCGGTGTCGCAGCGGCCGAATCGAATGTACATAAGATTCTGTTTGCGCTCTTCATGCCGACAGGTGCCTGTCTGTATCTGTTTACCATGGGATTCGGAAGTGCTTTCACACGCCATTCCCAGCCCAAAGATATGGTTAAAAACGGCATAAAGCTGTTATTCTATCAGGGATTAAGCAATTTATGCTATGCAGCTGTAATGACAATCAGTTTTAATATAAGAAATTCCATTACAGGTGAAACTGCAGGCAGCAGAGAATTATATGACGCAAATCTTTATTCCATGCTTACATTCGTAAATATATTCTTTATAGCCGGTATGTGCTATCTGGTGCTTGCGGTCTACAGGAAATTAAATGTAAGCTTAAGGGGATATGTCATAAGTGCTGTAATAGTCGGAATCATATCACCATTTACAAAGTTGCTGGTTTCTGATGATCCGGCACTTAACTGGATCCTGGATATGACTTTCGGTGGAAAAGGTGAAACCAGCTTCTGCTTCTTCCCATATTTGAGTTATGTATTTCTTGGATATGTTTTTGGAAAAGTGCTCAGAAGAATCCCTGAAGATGAAAAAGGAAACTTTTATAAAGAAAGCGGGATCATATGTGGGATTACTGCGGCGGTATGGTTTATATGCTGCATTGTACTACATCCGGGCATTGAGGGATTCTTTAATTATATGATCGAACAATACAGAATCCCGGGGCTTGCAAAGGTACTCGGAAGTTTCTGCAGTATCATATTTGTGTTTGCAGCTGCATTTCGTATCATGCCAATGGTGGAAAAATGGAAATTCGGATATAATAAACTGTGTTATTACTCAAAACAGATTTCAAAGATGTATGCCGTACATATCGGAGTTTACTGGACACTTGCCGGTTTTGCTGCTTTTTACGAATTTGGGGTAAAAGAATGCCTGATATTGTCAGTGGCAGCACTGATCGTGACTGATCTTCTTGTACATGGATACATCATAATTACAGATAAAATAAAAAACAGAAAATAGCAGAATGCTTTTTATCTGCACAAAAAAACAGACCACATTTTATGATCTTTGTTTCATAAAATGTGGTCTGCCTGTTTCATGCGTTCTTTTTATTGAGCCTGGAAATAATATCCAACGCCCCATTTGGTGTGTACATACTTCGGTTCACTTGGATTGGTTTCAATCTTCTCACGGAGACGGCGGATATGTACATCCACAGTACGCACATCACCCGGATACTCATATCCCCATACAATGTTCAGCAGGTTCTCACGACTGTAAACCTTATTCGGATTAAATACCAGAAGCTCCAGTACATCAAATTCCTTTGCTGTCAGATTAATCTCTTTACCTGCAATAAATACACGTCTGCCTTCACAGTCCATACGAAGATCGCCCACCTGAATGCTCTTTGCCTTTTCTTTCTCCTCGTGGTCGCTTCCCGCACGGCGCATGATTGCTTTGATACGTGCCTTAACTTCCAGGATATTGAACGGTTTGGTGATATAATCATCCGCACCATATTCAAGACCAAGGATCTTATCCATATCCTCGCCCTTAGCTGTCAGCATCACGATCGGCACATTGGAAAATTCGCGGATCTGCTGGCATACTTCCAGCCCGTCCATCTTCGGCAGCATCAGATCCAGAAGGATAATATCATATTTTTTATCTTTTGCTTTCTCTACTGCCTCTTCTCCATCATAAGCGCAGTCTACCTCCATACCATCCTGTTCCAGACTAAAACGGATTCCTTTTACGATCAGTTTCTCATCATCTACTACCAAAACTTTCCTGCTCATTCGGTTCTCCTTATCCTACTACTATCTCATCTTTTATCTTTGCAAAAGTACCTTCTTTGATACCCTGTACATTCATAATATCCTCTATCGCAGCAAATGGCCCGTTCTCTTCTCTGTAGGCAATGATCGCCTGTGCACGTGTTGCACCGATCCCCGTCAGCGTAGTAAGCTGAGCTTCATCTGCTGTATTTATGTTGATCCTGTTATCCTGCTGAACCTGAGCGGTCATCCCCGTGTTCTGTCCTGTCCCGGCACTTCCATTCATCTGTCCATCTGATGCCCCGAACATCTCTGCCGGATCCAGCCCCTGCCGCTCCATCTCTTCCTGTGTGAGAATATAGAGCTGCTGTCCGTCTGTCAGAACTCCTGCACGGTTTACACAGGTTAGAGCTGCCTCGGGAAGATATCCTCCCGCCGCCTCAATCGCCTGAAACACCCGGCTCCCGGCTGCCAGCTGAAAAACTCCCGGATTCGCAACTGCTCCGCAGACATCTACATAGATCATCGCCTGCTGCATTTCCTTATCAGAAACTGCTTCTGACCCATTATCTATATCAGCATCTGAAGTATGTTTCCCGGAATCACTTCCTGTCCCATTACCTGCATCTGAACCATCTGATTCTGCCTGTTTTTTCCGGGACTCTGCAGAACTGCCATCATCATTCTGTCGGTCATCTGTATCTTTCTTCGACTTCTGTCCTGATGTTTTCTCTTCTGATGACTCCGCATCCACCTCTGCCTTTGCTTCCTGCAATCCATCTATCAGAAACTGTGCCTCTCTGCTCTTACATCCTGTCAGTCCTGTAAGAAACAAAGTTCCACATAATATCAGTGTCACAGTATAACAACATCTGTTTTTTATTTTTATCATAAGGGTCCTCCTCTTATTTCTCAGAGTAAGAGTCCCCCTGTCCATAATGCCACCCTTATTGTAACGAAATCTTAATGATTTTACAATAGTAAACTCTTATTTTTGCCACTTAAATATAACAATTCCGGAAATCGCGATCAGCAATCCAAGGATTTTGCGCCATTCAAAGGGTTCTTTATCTACCCCAAACAATCCAAATAATTCAATTACATAAGCAACTGCCAGCTGCGAAATAACGATCAGCATTGCTGCCCTGGCAGGTCCAAGGGCTCCCATACTCTGGATTACTGTAATGGTAATAAACGCTCCGATCACTCCGCCAAGAAGTGTATATTTATTGCCCACCTGCCAGAGTGCAGCCACACTTTCCCGGCCCGTAAAAAGCCAGGCAAGAACGCAGACTGCAAAAGCCGACAGCTGTACCCATCCGGTTGATACCCAGAGGCTGGTCTGCTTTGTCACCTCCGTATTAAAAACACCCTGAATGCTCATCAGTGCCCCTGAAATCAATGCCACTATAAATCCCCACATAAATCTGCCCTCCTGGATAATATGATCATTCTGCTTACTCCGGTAATCATTTCTGTACCGAAAAGAGGTACTGCCGTTTAGCAGCACCTCTTGTTTTCTTTAGTATCAGTTTATTCAGTTACGAAAAAATCATACAGCAAATTTCTTCATTGTGGAATATGGACTGTAAACTCTGGATTTATTTTTGGAGGTCTTATTCCAGGAACGTACTGTCACATACCAGGTGCCTTTCTTTACATTTGTAAAGGTTACAGTTACGGTATTTTTGCCTTCTGTACGTTTCACATATTTCTTAACCGGATATTTCTCACCTGCGGAGGTCTTGTATTTGTTTCCGAGCAGGATTTCATAACCTGTGGCGTTTTTGCATTTTGTGTAAGTAACAGTCACAGTGTTTTCTTTTACAGTAATATCTTTGATCTTTGGCTGCTGTGGTGTGACAACAGTGATCTTGATCTTCTTGATCTTTGTCCAGGAACCATAGACCTTATTGCCCTGTGCATCCAGAACCCAGCTTCGGGCTGCCACATACCAGGTACCTTTTGCCAGATATCTGAAAGATGCCTGTGGCTTTCCGGTTGAGGAAACGGTCTGGCTGAATTTGCCGGTCTGGAGCATATTTGATTTCTTACTGATCACGAAGTCATAACCCTGAACACCGGCACATCCTTTGGAAAGTTTGACAGTAAGCTTGTTTCTGTCAATGGAATGGCTGGAAATCTTTGTATTGGCAGGACGCAGGTATGCACCGTTTTCATCTGTGATACTTCCGTCTGTGTGAATAACTCTGCCATTGAGAAATTCTGTACCAAATGCTATGAAATTTCATTTATATAGTAATAAAAATCCGACGGAATCTGACGTCCGGAAAGAAGATATTTCTTTGTTTTGAATTTCTTCATTGTGGAGTATGGACTGTAAACTCTGGATTTAAGGAAGAACAGGAAAATAATCGTCCAAAATGGACTTGATAAATAGTCATAGATGCTGTATAGTAAAAAATGTAAACGATAATCTATACTTTCTTATAAGTGATTTTTCAGGCAATATCTGCCACTGATTCCAAAGATAAAAATACATAATTTTAAAGAAATTAAGTGTTCAATAAAACTCGTCAAAATGTTATAATATAAGTACAAAAAGGAGTGTTATATGAATAATACGATTTTTGATGATGTATTCCGTACAATGATTGAGAAGATGCCATACCTGGCAGTGCCGCTGATCAATGAGGTATTCCATACATCATACCCGGAAGATGTGAAGATCACACAGCTTCGCAATGAACATCAACAGGAGGATGGAGAGATCATTACAGATTCCTGTCTGCTGATTGGAAGGAAAATGTACCATATCGAGTGTCAGAGTACAGATGACATGACAATGGTAATAAGGATGATCGAATATGATTTTGCAATTGGCATAGAACATGCTGAAAAGCAGGGGCGCAGATACCGGATAGAATTTCCAAAGTCCTGCGTACTGTTTCTGAGAAGTTCGGAGAACACGCCGGATTATCTGGAAGCAGATGTAGTTTTTCCAGATGGAAATACATATTTATATTCCATACCTGCTATAAAAATGGCTGATTATACAAAAGACAGCATCTTTGAAAAAAACCTGTTAATGCTGTTGCCATTTTATATTATGAGATACGAGAAAAAAGGACATGATTTTAATAACAATCCGGAATTATTCCAGATGCTTTTAAACGAATATGAAGATATCAGGGTAAATTTGGAAAAGGAACTGACGGAGACAGGTAAATCGGAACTGTATACAGATTTGACAAAGTTAATTGTAAAGATTGCGGATTATATTTTCCGTAAGGAGGAAGATGTACGGAAAGGAATAGGTGATATTATGGGCGGAAAAGTTCTGGAACTGGAATCTGAAAGACTTAAAGCTGAGGGACGTACAGAAGGAGAAGCAATTGGACAGGCAAGGGGTGAAACTCGACTTGGAAGCCTGATTACTCGATTACTTCAGGATCAGAGAACTGAAGAAATCCCGATTGTATCAACAGACGCCAAAAGACGTGAGCAGTTATATAAAGAATACAATCTCTAAGAAAAATGGCAGGAGAAAAGGCAGATGCCTTTCCTCCTGTTGTCGTCATATATGTTTTATTTTTGATTTTTATTGGCAAATTACAAGTTGATTTTTCAGGCAGATTTCATTCAGAATCCTGTAAGAAACAGAAGCTATTTCTTTGTCTTGAACTTCTTCATTGCGGAGTATGGACTGTAAACTCTGGATTTATCCTTGGAGGTCTTATTCCAGGAACGTACTGTCACATACCAGGTGCCTTTCTTTATGTTTGTAAAGGTTACAGTTACGGTATTTTTGCCTTCTGTACGTTTCACATATTTTTTAACCGGATATTTCTCACCTGCGGAAGTCTTGTATTTGGTTCCAAGCAGGATCTCATAACCTGTGGCATTTTTGCATTTTGTGTAAGTAATAGTCACAGTGTTTCCTTTTACAGTGATATTCCTGATCTTTGGCTGCTGTGGTGTGACAACAGTGATCTTAATCTTCTTACTCTTTGTCCAGGA
>OOAG01001385.1_pt1 | contig 18208 bp, 13 predicted proteins | sample 1671461 | NCBI WGS metagenome assembly OOAG01 (sample SAMN06348159, study PRJEB24527) | human gut metagenome | biome: human gut; feature: ankylosing spondylitis patient; material: feces | host: Homo sapiens | place: China | collected 2015-10 | reverse complement strand
TCCGATTAAAAACTAATTCCAGCATGGACACATATTATCATTTTTAGAGCCGCGATTCCTCCCGCGGCTAAAGCCGCGGGTTTCCTCGCGGATTTATATGAAAAGCAGTTCACGAACGATGACTTACAGGTAGTCTGCGAGGACTCGACGGAGACCTCCTCCAAAGAACTTTTTGCTCGGCAAGAGCGCTTTGCTCCGTCAGATCAAACCTTCAACATAAACGGCGTAGTCCTGATCCCTGAGAAATTCCTTTTCGGTATGAAGTCTGCTGTTATCGGCGTACTTAACGATGCGAAATCAGAAGAAAGAGCTCACGACGGCTCGACTCCATCCTCCTTTCGTCAGCCCTGCAAAGGCAGCTTGATGTCTCCGGCAGTAGAATCCTCGCACCTAGTTTCGGAAACACCATGTCGCTCGCCTGCGCTCCCATTCATTCACTACGACGCACTTTCTTTGCCGTCGCCTGTACGCTCGTCGGATCCTTAGCCTCCCTCAACTCTTTCGCCTGGGACTTGACAATTCTGCACGCCAACGACGTCCATTCGGCGGCGGCCGGCGTCAATGACCGCGGGCCCGTTTACGACGACACCAACGCAGTGGGCGGTCTTGCACGCGTTACGGCATTTGTAGCCGACGAGAAAGCAAAGGCGAAGGACCAGGGCAAAGGCGTGCTGGCGCTTGATGCCGGCGACTTTTGGCAGGGGACTCACTTTTTCAGAACGGGCGGCATGCCTTGGGCAAGGGCAGCTATGCGCCAAATGCCCTGGGACGCGGTGACACTCGGCAACCACGAATTCGACTTGGGATGCGAAACGCTTGCTCAATACGTAAAGGGCCTGCCCTTCCCGGTTCTCGCCGCGAATCTTAAAAAGAATCCCGCCTGCCCTCTCTCGACAGTCCCGCTTCCGTCAACCGTCGTGAAAGACCTCAGCGGCGTCAAAGTCGGCATCATCGGTCTGGCCAACGACGAAGGAAAGGATATTTCCGAAGCCTGCCCCAACACGGATTTTGCCAACCGTACCAAGGCGCTTGAGCGTGCCGCGGCGGAACTGGAAAAAGCGGGCGTCACGCACATCATCGCGGTGACGCATGTGGGCTACGAAGCCGATCAGGCGCTTGCCCGCGCTGTGCCTGCTATCGATGTGATCGTCGGAGGCCACACCCACAGCGTTCTCGGTGTTCATCCGCATTCGGAAGGTCCTTACCCGACGGTCATCGCGCATGACGACGGCTCAAAGACGCTCGTGGTACAGGCGGGGCGCTCGACACGCTATCTCGGACGGCTCACGGTTTCTTTTGACGACGCGGGCCGCATCGTGCAGTTCCGGGGAGATCTCGAAGAACTCGTACCGAGCCTTCGTCGCGACGAAGCGATGCACGAATTCGTTGTCCAGTCGATTGAGGCCATTCGCGCCGATCAGGAGCGTTTCGTGGGCGTCAACACGTCAACGCTTCCCGACGGGCTCGATCCCTGTCGTGAAGGCGACTGCCTCTCGGGAATGGCGACAGCCGATGCGTTTCTCGCCTGGGGCCGCTCTCGAGGTGCAGTCGCGGCGATTTTAAACGGCGGTGCCGTACGAGCTGCCATGCCCATCGGCCCCGTCACCCACGCCGATCTGCTCGATATTCACCCCTTCGGGAACCGTATTCAGGTGGCCGACGTCTCGGGCGCAGTACTCCGGGAGGCGCTTGAACACGGTCTCTCAGAGCCCGACGTGATCGGCCCAAAACTCCTGCAGACAGCGGGGCTTCGCTATCGAATCAATCCTGCGGCCCCCGTGGGCAAACGCATCATGTCCGCTGAAATACGCACGAAAGAAGGAATCTGGGCGCCGATTGTGCCTGAGAATGTCTATCGCATCGTTACGATCGCCTACCTTCTCGGTGGGGGCGACCATTTCTCGATGCTCGGACAACACGCCAAGATATTGGAAACCGGCCCTCTCGAAGTCGACGTTCTTGAAGCCTATCTTCGTGAAAAAAAGGACCAGGACAATAATCTGCCCACACCCGCAACCGGGCGGATCGTCGGCATGCCCGTCCATTGATGGTTGGGCTGGATCAAAGGCTCCCGGTTCCTTTCACGTAGGAAAATGACCGCTTGAACCGGATTCCGAAAAGCTGTGAATTCGCCAACCGGACAACGAAAGACGATAGTTTTGTGCAAGACCAAGCTGACTGCGCGTTTGTTGCCGAAGGCTAGTGACGGACTTCGCAAATTCGCCTCCGGCTTTGGTAACGTATATTTTTGAAATGACGCTCTATGAGCTTGTCATTTTCTTTTTTTCAAACTTCGATTAAGTTAGCCAGGTCCAAATAGGAATTGCAAACAGAGCACAGAACGTCGAGAGCCACAGCAATAATATGACATTTTCAGTAGAGTCATCATCGTCACACAGTGTCAGTGGTAAAAGTCAAAAAGATATAAGTGACATTGGTATCACCATCACAATAACCCATAGAATAATCCAACACAGGATGTCAAATAAGAAATTTATCATCTAAATATCAGACCTCGATAAATCCTTTAAAACACCCTCACCCGTCACTTGCTTTTATCTCAAAAATAAATATTTTTTTGGGATGACGTCCTATATTCTGCCATTTGAGTTCTAGCTTTTTGAATAAAACTCACTCCAACCAGTTAAAAATCAGAAGTCCAATTATTGTGTCAACAATCAGAATGAAGTACGTTAGACACCCTATACATTCCTCTGAGACATACTTACCACCTAACATCAGAGGAATAAAGCTCAGGACTGCAATTACCATGATTATCGCAATCCCCTTCCATCCAAAAACACAAAAAGTTATGATCCAAGTAATTAAACTCGACATTTAAATATCCCGTCCAGTTCACTTCGCATCTGACAAAAAATTCAAGGTTTTGTTTCCCTGCCACAATGTGCACTCATCACCAATCGCTGCCCTATTGCAGAAAATTTCTCATCACCAGTTAACTTTTTTGAGACTGATCTTCCGTTTTGGTGACAATTTTGACTGCATCCTCAACTTTTCTGATTAAATCAATATCGCAGAATTCCTTGGTGACAGCCATTTGAATATTTGTCTCGTCCGAAGTCAAGAGATCAAGGAACGCTCCGAGAAAATTGTTGAAAGACTTATCGTCGAACTTGAGTTCCATCAGCAATGAGTAATCCGTACAGAATTCGCCGTATTTCTCCAGTATCTCTCTGTTCTTTTTGTTCTGAATATTTTGGAGAGCAGCATCAATTTCAGCATTGCGCGGCACAGCACCCGACCATCGTTGAGACGAATAAATCTGTTTTGAGCTGATGGTGCATTTTTTCCTGCCGATTGAAATCTGAAAACTCCAATCTTTGGAAAAATCGTGCTTCGTCAATCGCTCGACAAGTTCTTTTGCATTCGACGAATCCACCACGAGGCCGTCAATCACCCGGCCGTTCCTGTCCCGCACAACCGGAGTTCTGCTTCCCGTTAGGCCAGTCTTTGAGGCCAGCGCAATCAGAGCCATGATGCGACGAAGACCGATTTCCGGCACTTTGGTCCAGTAAGGAAACACTTCCTCTTCACGAGTTGTGAAATGAATAACTGACATACAACCACCTTTCTGTGCTGGTACTTGTTGCCCATCGTAAAGGTGGTTGCGTCATCGACTGACGCGTACGTGATGACCGCAATGCTCACTGTTCGTTTTGGAGCATGTTCGTAGGTCAGGTCGCCGATTGGTTTGCGCTTGTCGCGGTTATGGAGCGGTATCTGCCAAGGCGATTCATAAATTTTTTCAACCCCATTTGACAGATTTAACCTTTCGGTTATAATGCGCCTTCCTTTGAAGGCCTTACGGCTTTTGCTCGGTCCTCTCTACCATTGGAGGGCCGAGCTTTTTTCATTTTCTGCCTGCACAAAAATACTCCGGCTACGAGCCCAACCAATCGTGCTCGGCAAACGATGCGATGTAGTCAGCCCAAAAACGGTCCGTTTCTACCGTACACAAGCGCTTGGCAAGCTGCGCCTGCTGATTCGCTGTCGCTCGTGCATACGAAGCCAGCCAAAGCAGCTTTGCTGACGGATTGTCGTAAAGTTGTGTCGCTTTCTGATCCGTCGTCTTATTGCTGTTTTCCACGTTTTCCGAAGCGTTGATCAGCGCCAGATTGGAAAAATGGTCGAGTACCGTTCTGTCTTTAATGCTCGGGGTTTCTCGGGCAATCCAATGCTCAATCTGTGAGCGCGATACGATCCGCATCGTGTTAACTCTTTCCGCGAATAGCATGCGGAAATGATCCAACTGATCGGCGTCCGATTTTTCGACGTTCAGCGCCGCGATGCGTTCGGCGTGTTGAGGATGAGCAAGCGCTTGGGCAAGATAAGAAAAACCCTTTCCCTTCTGCATGGAATCTACCCACAACAGCCAGTCTGTGAAAAAAAGCTTCCAGCGCACACCATTTTCTGTGTACCGCCACGCAACAAAGGTTTCGTCCGGCTTATCACACTGTCCGACAGACATAAAAGCGTTCTTTACGGCATCAACCAACTTAGCTTCGTCGATGCCAGCTCCGAGCTTCAGCACGTTTGCCGTCATCTTGCCCGCTGCGTTTGGATTAGTAAAACGCTGCAGTCCCCAGAGAATCAGACGCAAATAGCCGTGTTTAAAACCATTGCCCTTGCCGAAACTTTTTTCCACTTTGTCGGCCAACTCCTGCGCCGATGAGGCTCCTGAAAGCAAAGCTTGCGCGCTCTTAGGGAGGCAATTGACCGGACAAAGATCCTGGACGGCGGCGTGAACCAGCAACAGAAGCCAATACTGTCCGGAGTACTGGTAGCCGTTAGCGGCATAGAAAGTGTCGAGCAACAAGGCAAAGGGCGACTTGTTTTTGCTCTTAGCAGCCAGAAGTTCGTCCGCTTGCCGCGCGACCATCGCTGCAATCCACAGAATCGACATGAAGCTCCAGACGTCTTTGCGTCGTTCCTGATCGTCAAGCTTGGCGTTTTCGTTCTTGACGTCTTTACCGACAACGATGCGATCGTGCAGGCCGCGGTAGTCAGATTCGCCCGGTCTCGGACGAATATTGAGTGTCTCGAACTTTTCATCGTCTGCGCCTTTGACCGAGCGGAAAACCTCATTGGCGATCACAAAGAGATTCTCGAAGTCAACGACAAAACGGCGTTCCTCAGAACTTTCGGTGAGTTCCGCGTCCGTTTCGCTTTGGTCTTGCAATTTCGTCTTACTGTTGAAGGCGTTCCCGACGATCTCGAAAAATTTCGTGCCACCTTCCTGTCGATCGACCCGGGAAGCTTTAGAACTTTCCCCGAGTACGTCACTCACGCTCTTAACGATGTCTTCGACACGGAGCTGCGGATCGGAACGTAGCAAGGCGGCAATGCCGCTCCAAAGGCGGTCAAAGGCGATGCGCTCGGCGTCGTTCGCATCCTTGAGACATTCCACAAGCGTAGCCTTGGCGATGTCAATGGAGCGCAATGCCTGTCCGCGCATGTTGACAATCTCAAACATGGCAGGACCTTCATAAGGGTTGGCGTCGTCGATGGGCAGAATCACACGCAAAACGCAAACGCTCTTGCGAATGCAGTCGGCAAATTTTTCAAACGGCGTTAACCCCTCTTCGTCCGAAAAAATCAAACCGTCTTTTACGGCGCCGTTGATTTTTAGGCAAACGGACGAGAGTATCGCCTGACTGATTTTGGGGCGGTTGTCCTGCGTCAGATTTTCGTACTGGCGAATAACCGAAGGCCTCCATCCGAAGTCGTCCTCTCTCACCGTAAATTCCGGATCATCAGCATGCGCCTTTCGTTGATCGAGGATGGCCAGAAGAACGTCAATGCTTGTCAAGCGCTGCTGCCCATCCAAAACCTCAAGAGCCTCTCGCTGATGGCAGACGACCGTACCCAAAGAATAGCGGCAAGTCTTGTCTTTACTGTACCGAGCAAAGTGCGTGATGAGGTCCTGAACCAGAACCTCAATTTGCTTGTCCGTCCAGCAAAACGGCCGTTGGTAAGCCGGCACAACCAGAACCTTCTCATCGGATTGCAGTTCACCCACAGTGAACAAATCTGCATCAAAGGACGTACTCATTGTGCCTGCTCCTCGAACGCGATTGTCTCAACACGCGTTTCCTCATCAACGTATTCGCAGTAACGCTGTCGTCTGTCGCCAACCATAGCCCACGTGACTTCATCAGGGTGCGTAAGCCGTTCAAGCTCGCGACGGCACTCCGCCGGACTGTTGGTGCGGTACGGAATCGTGATGAGACTTTCTGTTGGTCGGTCCAACTTGAAAAAGGCAATCTGCCGAGCGCCCTGAAGCTGTCCGAAGAGAAGAATTTCCTCTTTCTTTCCTTTGGGCTGTAATGGAACGCGCAGGCGCTTGAAAAGCCGTATGTAGCACTGGACATAAACAAGAAAGTCCATGTCCTTGTTGTAGGCCTCACGCAAGTTGTCGACATCGCTTTCAAACGGTTGCCTCAGGTCCGGAGCAACGCTCGCAAAGCGATCGAGCCAGCAAACCGCAGCCTGAACGGCAATTTCGTGGCTGTTGTCGAAAAACGGTCTGTGGGCCATCACCATGTCGTAGAACATGTTGCACACGTTCGCGCCGACATTTTCATCCGTCTTGGCTTCGGGGTCCTTGCTAAGACGTACCGTGCTGTAGAGCGCCTCCACAATGCGCTGATAGTATTCGAGCGTTTGGAAAAACGGCAGCCCGGGTGCGATGGGCGACATCAGATCGGGAAGAAACTTGGTCCCTGCTTCGGTCCCTTTGCCTGTCTGCGCGAGCTTCTCGTCGACAACGAGATTGCCCCGATAAGTGCCGTGAATGCCCTTGAGCTTTTCAACGTTGGATGTGTCCCAATGCATCCAATAGGCCACACCCCAGCGAATCAACAGCAAAGAGATGACGGTCGTTCTGAAGCGCAAGTAGCGCGCGTCGTCACCTGTCAGCTTTTCCCAAATTCCCTTAATTTCTGTGAGCGTCTCTTTGCGTTTTGCTTCAGAATTTTCAACCGACAGTGCTATGCGCAAGTGATAGGCCTTGAGCATGTCGATGAGTTCCATTTCCTTGCCGCGGTTGTTTTCGCATTGGAAAAAGAGCTCGGCTTCATAACGACTTTCCATGATGCGCACAGCAAAGACGCCGTTTGTGAGTGCGTACTTCAAACGCTTGTACTCGTCGGTGAAAAACTGAATCACGTAGTGCGGAACGTCGGATTGACCTTCATTATTTGACTCTTGCTCGCCTCCGGCGAGTTGCGTCGCTTCATGAATGAGCTTTCTGACGCGCAGGTAATCGGCAAACTGTTCTCGGTAGATGGCAGCAATATGCTCTTGCGTCTGTGGCTGGCGGTATTCGTATTGAGGTTGCCATTGGTTCTCATGCCAGTCTTGGTCGCTCGATAGCGTTTTGATCGTTTGGATCAATTCGCCGCGCAAGTGTTTGACTTCGTTGATGCCGTCGGTGACATCCAAAAGCGCCTTGATAAGAATCATAAAGCTCGTCAAGCGCTGTTGGCCGTCAATGAGTTCGAGCTTGCCGTCGTGGGCGTGAAAACAGATCGTTCCGTAGTAGTACTGTGCGCTTTCGTCGTAGGATTTTGTCTCGGGGTTGTAGCGGAAACTATCGAGGTCTTCGAGGAGCTTCCTGACTTCACTGATTGACCAGCGATACGGACGTTGGTACGGAGGGATATCGACGGGCGGTTTGCCCGTATGAAAGCTGCGGGTAAGGACCTTGCCAAGCGAGTATTGATAGTCAGCGGTACTCATGGGTTTTCAAAACGAAACGAGATGCTGCTTTTGAAATGAATATGCGCAATCTTAGAAGATTCGAGGGTGGTGGCAAGGACAAACAATGTTACGAGCATTAGACGGGGCATTTCTGGAATGGCAATCGATCAGCACAGTGCGCTTTCAACCTATCAATCAATCGATAGATGAAATACCTTCGCGAGGGTGCCCCACATTGTTATGTGCGGCACAGACCATCTGGCCCGAAACTTAGCCGACCTATTGAACATAACAAAAGAATTTCAAGTCAAAGGCGTCGGCGTTCGCTTCTCAGAGGAGCCTCTCTTTCTGGATGCGTCAGAAAGTGACGCGACCATGACTAAAGTGATCGTGTCTATGCTTGGTGCCGTTGCTGAGTTTGAGCGTTCAATGATCCGGGAACGTCAACGCGAAGGCATCGAGTTAGCTAAAAAGCGAGTTGTCTATAAACGTAGAAAGCCGACTGACGCAGTGATAATCGAGAAAGCTCGAGAACAAGTTAATCCTGGTACTCTGCTTGCCCAATTGGTAAGAGAATCAGGCTTCGCGCGATCTACGCTCTACAGACACCTTCAGCAAATGCAACAACAAACGAGCTTTCGTGAATCTCCAGGAGGTAGATATGTTTGATGACCGTATCGTGCACCAGTACATTGTCAACAACCCAAACGATGATGAACTTGTCCGTCAGTTGTGGTCTCGCAGTGAGGACTGCGTGATTCCTCACAGATACTATTATTCAAGGCCGAGGAAACAGACTCCGGAAGAATTTGCCGCATGGGCTATTGAAAATTTGAGAATCAATGTACCGATGGAAGTTCTTGCGCATGGTGACCGGGTGACAGTAGTTGGAGATGGTCGAAACGGTCAAGATTTAACCGACGTCGAGAGATGGTTTATCGGTTACGCCCAAGCCGAAGGACTTCAGCCTGAGGTCTACTTGTGTGACGGTGTCAATTTAATCAAACGAGACGAAGAAGATTTTCTTTCTGACCCGGACATTGCTGAAGACATTGCGCAAGACAAAGCCGAAAGAGCAGCCTATACGGCCGGTTTGACAGAAATAGGACTTGATATTGAAGCCTCGGCCCCTGCACTTTGGAGTCGATCAACCAGCTACATTCACTATTCAAACATCGATCTTCCATTTCCGTTGATTCGTCGTATTGAACGTTGGGCCGAAGCTTATTGGCTCTTTGACGCTATTTACCCAAAAGTAATTACTTATGAAGAATTCGAAGAGCGACATGAAAAAGAGGCTCGGGCGATCTGTGAGGAACTCCGAAAGGCCTTACCGCATATCAATGTTGTTGGCGTACGCGACGACGGAATAGAAATTTAACCTGAAAGGATTCTTTTAGATCAAACGAAACGAAGTTCTGTCTTAGAATCACGTGACCGCAGATCCTATTTTTCACTTATTTTCGAAGAATCAAATGTCAACTTTTACAGCCAGAGACCTTAATGCCGCCCTTTGGTCCGCAGCCGATGAAATGCGCAAAATCATGTCGGCTGACGTCTACAAAGACTACCTCCTTGGTTTAGTCTTTTATAAGGCCCTGTCCGACAAAATGCTTGTTGAAGCGTATGACTTGCTCAACGACGAAAAGCCGGAAAGCCTTGACGCCGCTCAGATTGCATACACCGAAGCTTTGACAGATGGCTCTTGGGAAGATCTCAGCTTGGAGCTCAATAATCGTTTTGGTTGCGTGATTCACCCCAGACGCACTTTCACAGCGTTCTATAACCAGATCAATGCCCGCACGTTCATGCTCTCTGAACTGCGTCAAGCGTTTCGCGACATCGAGGCTGCCAGCGGCGGCACTTACGAAGGGCTCTTTGAGGATTTCGACATTGATTCAAAGGACTTGGGCAAAACGCCTGACAAGCGTAACGAGATGATCTCGTCGGTCATCAAAGCACTTGCTCATATTGACTTTAACGATTACCCGGAAGATGCCCTGGGCGATGCCTACGAGTACTTGATCGCTCAGTTTGCGTCGGAATCCGGCAAGAAAGCCGGTGAGTTCTATACCCCGCAATCGGTCTCGCAGATCATTGCTCGTATTGTTACGGCCGGACAAAACTCGAAGTACGGCTTTACGGTGTATGACCCTGCCATGGGGTCCGGATCGTTGCTTTTGCAAATCCGCAACCAAATCCATAACGATGATGCCAAAGGCATCGACAACAAGGGTGCCGTTCATTTCTTTGGCCAGGAACTGAAGAATCAGACTTACAACCTGGCGCGCATGAACATGATGCTGCACCGCGTACCGGGCAGCAATCAGCACTTGCGTAACGGCGACACACTGGATGCTGACTGGCCGACGGACGAACCGACAAACTTTGATGCTGTCGTCATGAATCCTCCGTACAGCCAGAAATACGATGCTCGCGAGAGCCTTCTGACGGATCCGCGATTTGCCGCCTACAAGAAGTTACCTCCTGCAAGCAAGGCCGACTTCGCTTTCCTATTGCACGGCTTTTATCACCTGAAAGACACCGGCACGATGGGCATTGTCCTACCTCACGGCGTTTTGTTCAGAGGTGGAGCGGAAGGAACAATCCGCGAGACCTTGCTTCGTAACGGAAACATCTATGCAGTGATTGGCCTCCCCTCAGGGATCTTCTTCTCAACGGGCATTCCCACCTGTGTTGTGATTCTCAAGAAAAACAACACCGATCGGTCTGTTTTCTTTGTTGATGCTTCGAAGGAATTCCGAAAGGAAGGCCCCCGAAACTACCTTGAGCCCGAACACATCGACAAGATCGTTGATGCTGTTTTGAAACGTAAGGATATTGAAAAGTTTGCACATCTTGCGACGTTTGAAGAAATTCAGGGAAATGATTTCAATCTAAATATTCCGCGCTACGTTGAAAATATTGAAGAAGAAGAGCAAATTGATATTGCGACTATTCTCGCAGAATTGATTGATCTTAGCAGTCAGGAAAGCAAAATTGACGACAAATTTGCTGACCTATTAAATGAACTAGGTATAAAATTTAATATAAAGGCGAGTGTGTAATGAATCCGAGAATCAGATTTAAGGGAGAGAATGCATCAGAATTCCCTGACTGGAATTGCAGCCAGATAGAATCTATTCTTACTTATGAAAGGCCTGATCGCTACATTGTTAAGACAAAAATAAAGTCAGAAGGAAAGGTGCCGGTATTAACAGCAAATAAGTCTTTTATACTTGGCTACACCGATGAAGATGATGGCATCTATAAGAGGGGCGATGTAATTATATTCGATGACTTTACTTGCGACTGCAAATTAGTGAATTTCTCATTCAAGGTGAAGTCTTCAGCAATAAAGTTGCTCACAACAGATGAAAAACAGTATTCACTCAAATTTGTTTTTGAAGCTATCAAAAGACTAAATATTCAACCAAAGGGCCATCAACGCCACTGGATTTCGTTTGTTCAGAAACAAAAATTGTTCATTCCCTCACTCGAAGAACAACAAAAAATTGCCTCCTTCTTCTCAACTCTAGACCAGAAGATCGAGTTAAATGAGCGAAAACTTGAAGTTCTTGAGAAACTCAAAAAAGGGTTAATGCAAAAATTCTTTAAACAAGAGTTAAGATTCAAATCTCCTGAAAACAGGGATTACCCTGAATGGGAAGTTCAAAAATTAGAAAAACTGTGCTCAACTTTTAAAAGTGGCTCTTCGATAACACAAAAATCTATTTTTGAAGCAGGAGCCTATCCAGTTTATGGTGGTAATGGGCTGAGAGGATATACCGACACGTATACGCATGACGGAGAATATGCTCTAATCGGGCGCCAGGGTGCATTGTGCGGAAATCTTAAATATGTCAAGGGAAAAACTTACATTTCGGAACATGCGATTGCAGTACAGGCAAATTCGGAAAATTCCACTCAATGGCTGTACTATCGACTGAAAGAAATGAATTTAAATAAACTATCCGAATCATCTGCTCAACCCGGATTATCAGCAAAAAAATTAAAAGAAATATTAATCAATACCCCTTGTCTCGAGGAGCAAATTCGAATAGCAAACTTCCTTGCTTGCTTTGATGAGCAAATAAAACTTTGCACAAATAAATTATTTATGCTGCAGCAGTTAAAAAGATCTTTCCTGCGACAAATGTTCGTCTAACGCCATGCAGTCCGGATTTGTTTACATTCTTACCAACGACTCTTTCCGTGAGGACTGGGTCAAGATCGGCAAAAGCTCCCGCCCTGTCGATGTCCGCTCCAAAGAGCTCGACAACACTGCCGTGCCTTTGCCGTTTTCGATCTATGCCACGATGCAGACCTCCAAGTACAACGAGGTTGAGAAACTCGTGCACAAAACGATCGATCGTTTGACGGATTTGCGTATTCGTCAGAACCGTGAGTTTTTCAATGTGTCACCGTCGGTTGCACTGGATATTTTCCGCGACATTGCCTCAACGCTTGACGACGCCAAGATCACGCTTTACCGAAATAACGTCCCGATTGCTGAGGATCAGGTGAACGACGTTGCCAAGCAAGGCAATGACTCTCAATGTCGCCGCAAACCCTTCCGCTTCTCAATGGTCAACATTGAGGTAGGTGAAACCGTTACTTTCGCCCCGACGGGACTTGAAGTGAAGGTTGCTGACGACAAAAAGATCGAGTATGAGGGACGCCTTTACACGCTGTCGGCTTTTGTAGGCACATTTCTCCCAGAAGACCAGCAAAACGTGTCCGGCGCCTATCAGGGCCCGAAATACTTCACCTACAAAGGCGAAACGCTCTCAGAACTTCGCAACAAACTGGAAGAAGAACACTAACGAACAAGGCAAACCAAATGGCAATGCTTGAATCTGAAATGGAAAAACTGTTGATCGAACAGTTGTGCTGTGACGTTTCGCAGTGGACCTACCGAGACGACATCCGAACGGAAGCTGATCTCTGGGACAACCTGCGTCAGAAACTCAATCAGAACAACATTGCCCTGCTTGACGGAGTTCCTCTGACAGACGAAGAAATGAACCAGGTCAAAGAGTTCATTCGCGATCAGGCAGAGACCACATACAAAGCCGCCCGTTGGCTAGCCGGTGAACACCGCGTTGCTCAGATTCCTGTTGTGCGAGAGGACGCCTCCAAGGGAACCATTTCGCTTATCGCCATCAACAATCGTGAAGTGGCTGGCGGCAAATCGAGCTACGAAGTCATCAACCAATATCGTTCCACCATCGAAGAGTCCGGCGGTTTGAGGGATCGCCGTTTTGACGTCACGCTTCTCATCAATGGTTTGCCGCTGATTCACATTGAGCTGAAAAACCAAGATCATCCGTTCATGGACGCCTATCGTCAAATCAAGAAATATGGCGAAGAAGGCAAGTTCCGCGGCCTGATGGGACTTGTGCAAATGTTTGTGGTGACAAACGGCTCCCAGACGCGCTACATCGCCGCCAACAACCGCGGAGAGCTCAATGAGAAGTTCCTCACGGGATGGGTGAACGAACACAACGAACCGGTGGAGGACTACCTTGCATTTGCCAAGGCTGCTCTCAACATCCCTGCCGCGCATTTGATGATTGGCAAGTACAGTGTGCTCGATAACGAGCGCAAAAAAGTCATCTTGCTGCGCCCATACCAAATCCATCCCATTGAATCGATTCGCAAGGCCTCACGAGACAGAAAATCCGGATTTATCTGGCATACGACCGGCTCCGGCAAGACGCTGACCTCCTACACTGTCACGAAGAACTTGCTCGACATTCCCAGCGTCGACAAAACCATCTTCCTGATCGACCGTAAGGACTTGGATCAACAAACGTCCGACTCGTTTAAGTCCTACGCCGACAGTGATGACATCGACGTTCAAAACACTGATAAAACGGCCGACCTAGAAAAGAAACTGGCAAGCAAAGATCGGGATACGATCGTCACGACCATTCAAAAATTGCAGACCATTATTCGTCGCTGCACAGAAGATTCTCCTTCCGAGAAGTACCAGAAGCTTGCCGCAAAGATTCAAGTTAAGAACATTGCCTTTGTGGTGGACGAATGCCACCGTGCCGTAACCCCTGAAACCAAACGTCTCATTGAAAAATTCTTCTCAAAGAGCCTGTGGTACGGCTTCACCGGAACCCCGATCTTTGCTGAAAACAAACGCTCTCAGAAGGGCGACCTGGCACGCACCACGCAAGAGCTTTACGGTGAGTGTCTGCACAAGTACACCATCAAAGAAGCCATTCACGACGGTGCTGTTCTGGGGTTCCAGATACAGAGCATGGGGCACAACATTGACCAGTTCCGGACCTGGGCTGTCGAGATGGGGCTCTATGACGAAGATTCTGTTATGGATGTACGAGCCGAAACGCTGGAACAAGAAGTTGTCACCGCGTACAAACAAGCCAACAAGAAGGACTTTTACGACTCCGACGAACACCGCAACAAAGTCATTGACTACATCGTTAACCGCAGCGGCGCGAAGCTGCGTCTCAATGCCAGCGATGGACAATCCTACGAAGGCCTTTTGACCGTTGCATCCATCGAAGATGCTCAACGCTACTACCGCCTGTTCAAGCAATTCCAGGCGGATGGCAAGGTCGCAGAAAAGATCAAAAAACTGCTACCCGATTTCCCAAAAGTTGCTATCACCTACACAGTAGGCGAGAACGAAGACGGCGCTACGGCCAATCAGAAGGAAATGGCTGAGTCGCTTGCGGACTACAACGCAATGTTTGGCACCAATTGGGATCTTTCGACTCTTGGAGCCTACAACACGGAACTCAACGAGCGCCTGGCTCGCAAAAAGTCCAAATACTTTAATCGCCATGAACAGCTTGATCTGGTGATCGTGGTGGATCGCTTGCTCACGGGCTTTGATGCACCGTGCATGTCAACGATTTTCCTTGATCGGCCGCCAATGAAGCCCCAGCACCTGATTCAGGCGTTCTCAAGAACCAATCGATTGTTCGACAAGAGCAAGCGCTACGGGCAAGTGGTGACGATGCAGACCCCATCGCTTTACGCCAAACTCATTGACGATGCTCTGGTGCTCTACTGCAATGGCGGGACCAACGATGTAGCCGCTCCGACCTGGTCTGAGACCAAGCAGAAATTCAGCAAGGCACTTACCGAGCTTCGCAAAATTGCGGCAACGCCGGAAGCGGCAACAGAGCTGACAGGCAAGGCAGAACTTGCCAAATTTGCCAAAGCTTTCCAGGCGGTGGATCGGTACTTCTCGGAACTGCAGGTCTACGACGAATTCAAGGAAGAAGATCTGGAAGTGATCTTTGAGTTTGACCGAGAAGAGTTCGAACGCTTGACCGGTATTTATAAAAACGTGATTGAGCAACTCAAGACCGAAACCGAGCAGGAACCTCAACCTATCGGAATCGACATTGAGTATGAGCTAGAGTCCGTAAAGACGGTAGAGATTGATTATCGCTACTTGCTGTCGCTTATCCAATCGCATATGCCGACGGACAGCGACACCATCGGAACGATCACGGATGCCGAGGATCAACGCATCAGCTCGTACATCGAGCAGTTCAGCAAGGACAATCCGCAAATCGGTCAAATCTTGCGACAAATCTGGCTGGAACTCAAATTTAACCCAGAAAGCTATCGCAACAAAGATGCGTTTACGATCGTGCAGGAACGAGTACGTGAAGTGGTGGATAAGACCGTGGCGGACTTTGCAACCAAATGGGGGATCAATGCCGAAGAACTCAAGGCCTTTGCTGTCAACACGCCTGCAACGGAAATAGATCCCGCAAAAATTAACGCGGCAATGGGCGACTTCAAAGCCTATAAGGAAGCCGGTGGCACAGGCAGCAAGCTTGCCTATCTCAAAGCACTTCGGCACGCCGTCGCTGAGTTTGTCAATCGGGAAATTAAACCCTTGCTGCGGGTGTAATCAATAAACATCATCAAGTTCGCATGAAGTGTCTTCCTAGCGAAAGACATGGACGGCACTTCACGCGACGCTGCAACCGCACTTACATGGCTCACTTCCGGTGGACTTTGTTCAATGCGGATTTTTGCGTGATGATTGTTGCGCAAGAGCGTCTTCTATTGCTTTAGCCACAATTGCTTGCACATCACGCCCTAAAAAGTCATTGGCCTTTACCATGTTGGCCAATCTTTCAGCAAGGTGTTTCCGATCTGTTATGGCTGTAGGCCAATCCGACAACGGACACACCCCTAAATAATGGCTAAGGACGTCTATTTCACGACTGCTGCTTGCGCCATCCAGGCAAATGTGTCGGACTGCATCTGTCGGTAAACCGCTCAATAGCTCGTGCATTAAGGTTGCGCGCAGACTCAATTTTTGCTGATCGTCCATACTGAGCCTGAAAGAATCGTTCTGAAGTTGCTTTTCAGCCTGAACCAATTCCTTACCAAGAACAATATCGTCACCCCCTTCAACGACCCCTTCAGGATAAATTTCAACGTCATCATTAAAGGGCAAAAGTGCTACGAAGGCATAAAGAAACGCATTGAGTTTTACGTCTCCGGTTCCACGAACTCGCAGGTATTCCATATCGTCATAGCGAACGACCCTCGGCTCGTCCCAATCTGGTGTTCTCCATTCTCGAATAGGAACCGTCGTGGTCTTTATGTTTGAGTACGAAAACACTCGACGAATTTGGCGATTTGGTGTTGCTCTCAAAATGAGTTCGATGTCATTACCATCCCAGTCTTCATTGAGTTCATCGGAAACCAGCTCCACAAATTCTGGAGTTATCGCCTCCGTTTGGATAGGCACAACCAAGCGCTCCGAAATAGTTAGCAGCGGTGGTAGAGAAAGGATATTTTTGTCCATCGCAATAGTGCATAACTTTGCGACGCGGTAAAGCCAATCTGATACGTTGTCCATATCAGTTAGCTTTGTGGATTGAAGTCTGAGAGATTTAAACATCGTTGAAGTGGACAGATATCAAAATTCTGAACAAAAAGAAAACGCCGCCCCGCACCATCAGTTCTCCGAGGACTTCAAGTTATTGGCACGGCGTCCTACGACTACCATTGAACAGGAACCCTTAACGGTATCTCGGCCCTTATGGGGTTGGCCCAACTGTAGCTTTCGTTTTTCTTAAGTTGCAGAAAACGCCATCTCTCAGCTCCCCCTAGCGCGGCGGTCGGCGATTTTGAGATAGCGCCCTACGGTCCGAGTCGGTATGCTCTAGTGTTGCCACGAAACTTCGGAGCTCCTCATTTGCCTCAGACTTTCGTTTTCTGTCATTGGTAGCACCAGCCCTCACTCATCCCCCGAGCGGTCCGAGATTTGAGTTTGGTGCACTACGGCTCAACATGTCAGTGCCCCTCCGTCAGAACTCGGTCCAAAACAGGCCACGCCCATCGAGCTTTCGCTTCCAACAGGAAAGAATCGCACCCGACCCTTTGCGGCGAGTCGCGCAGATCATTTAGGCACGATCCCCTACGACTTCCCTTCCGACCGCCCTTACCCAGAACATCGCCTTTGACGCGGGGCGTCTTACAAGAAGGAAAGCTTTCGTTTTCCTGCTCGGATTGTAGCTCAACATAAATTCGAAAATGATTCGCCGAACTCATGATCCTTGTGCCCTACTACTTTCGATCTGACTAAGGATCTTGATGCCTTCCTTCCGTTTTGGTTCGACTTTTCACCTCCTGCTCCACTTCCCTCATCAGTTCAAGATCGAAGTACTCATCGGCTACGATCATCTGAATGTTTGTTGGAACTGGGACGTGGGCGCGGAATTTCGAATCTCGATAAAAAAGCCCGAATTACAAGGCCTGCGCCCTTAATCTGAATTGATAGGGGGATCGCATCCCCAGCTGTGAATGGGGCCGAGTTCCATTGTAATAGGATATCCAACGAGTCACAGTATCCTGCGCCTCCTTTCGACTGCTAAAGCATCCGGATAACGGTAGTGTTTCCCGCTTCAGGGTTGCCCAAAATGATTCGGCCGGAGCGTTGTCCCAGCATTGCCCACGCTCGCTCATAGAGCCACTAATGCCCTGGTGAAGCAAAAATTCCTGAAAAACATGGCTACAGTACTGTGAACCTTGATCGCTGTGAAAAATCAAGCCCGGCGACGGGTGCTCGTTGGCGATCGCCATGCGCAAAGCGTCCACAACCAGGGACGTTTTCATGGTTGAGTCAAAACTGTAGCCAACCAGGCAACGGCTGGCCAAATCAAGAACACTGGCCATGAAAAGCCAACCCTCGTCGGTTGGGATATACGAAATGTCTTCGCACCAAGCCTGATTGATCGCATAGCGGTTGAACTGACGGTCAATCAAATTCGGCAATCGAGCCAGGTTGTGGTTACTGTCCGTGGTAGCAATGTATTTGCGATGGTAGCGATGGAAGATGCCGTTGCTTCGCAAAAGTCTGCGCAGGCGCTTAAAACCAACGCTTAAGCCCTCTCGGCGCAACGCAAGGTACAGGCGCATCACTCCGGGAACCTGTTTTCCGCCACGGCTGATAACGGTGCGCACATGACAA
>OOAG01001358.1_pt1 | contig 18459 bp, 17 predicted proteins | sample 1671461 | NCBI WGS metagenome assembly OOAG01 (sample SAMN06348159, study PRJEB24527) | human gut metagenome | biome: human gut; feature: ankylosing spondylitis patient; material: feces | host: Homo sapiens | place: China | collected 2015-10 | reverse complement strand
GCGGTGATGAAGGTGAACACCGCCATCTCCTTTGACATGATGGAGGCACCGCTCCGGAATGCTTTCCGGCAATACCTTGTACCGCTATTGGGCGATGCGATGGCGGGTGAAGTGGTTGAGATATACAGATTCGGTCCGAATCCGGATGTACTGGAACAGAATACTGAAGGGGCAACCGAACGAGAGAAGCTGGACAGTTGCCTGTTGGAGATTTGCAAGCGGGCAAACGCGAACCTGGCGTTCTGGAATGACTTTGATGAAATCAGCATGCGCATCACCGATGCTGGCTTCCAGCGACAGAAGTCTGACAACAACGAGTCATTCCAGCAGGTGTATAAGTATCAGGAAGATAACCTGCGGACATCGTTACGGAACAAAGGATTCAATGCGCTTGACGAACTGCTTGAATTCCTGTATGCCCATATAGCGGAATATCCGGAGTTCGCGACCTCGCAGGCTTATCAGGACCGTAAATCCGCCATCGTTCGCAGTACCGCGGATGTCAATGACGTCTGTTTTATCAACGGCAGCCGGATTATCTTCCTGCGCTTGCAACCGCATCTGAAGTTTGTCGAGGAAATGCTGCTTCAGCCGGCTATCGGTGACAAACTGTATGAACATCTGATTGATGGGTTGGTCAATCAATCTGAAGATGAAGGGCGGCGGAAAGATGTGGAACGTCTGCGCCTGGTCTGTTCCCGCTACATTGTTGCGATGGCGGTCAGACGTCTGTTGATGGAAACGGGTAGCATAACGGACCGGGGACTATACTTTACTACGGTACAGCCAGGTGAAAAAGGAAATGAGGAAAGGAAACCTGTCGATACGGAACGGATAGCCGTACAGATTCAGAACCTGAAGGCGGATGCGGATATGTATATGACGGCTCTGCTAAGGACGGCACGCAGTTATTTTTCAGAGCTGTATGTCGGTGACCCCAGGAGGATATTCGACCGGGATAATGACCATAAACATACATTCTGGACATGAAAGAGCTTCGCATTGAATACAGCAGCTTCGGCATCTGGCGTGAAGTGACATGCCCGGTACCGGAGAAATGGGAAGAATTGACACCGGAACAGTTCCTGCTTGTGTCGCGGCTGTATCTTCAGGAAATGGATGAATCATCATTTCTGAAGAAGTTCTATTCCCTGCCGTCCGGAGCCGGTTCCGACAATTATTACAGGTATAAGTTGGGCGAGCTTGTGGAATTCATCAGTGACTGTCGTGTCCGGATGGACCGCTTCATACTTTCCGATGTAGCGGGACTCAAGGCGCCGGGTGAACGTTTGAAAGGAATGTGTTTTGAACATTTCATGCACGTGGACACGGCTTTCAACCGATATGCCCGTGACGGCAAGGATTCCTCACTGGATGTTTTCGTGTCAATGTTATATCTGAAGGACAACGAGTATATTGTCCTACCGTCAGGAGGAAAAAGCGGCTTATTTAGCCGTCAGAAACCCCTGATATTGCAAAAACGGGTAATGAAGGTGGCAAAGATTGACAAGCATGTCAAATACGCTATATTCCTGAACTACGTTTTTGTCAAGAGGTGGCTCTCGAAGGCTTTTCCTTTCCTGTTTCCGCTGGATGACGAACGGGAACAGAAGGACGAGCAAAAAAAGCCGGCTGCACCGTCAGTCAATTGGCTCGACATATTCGATGCCTTTGTCGGTGACGATGTGGCGGTCATGGAGAAATACCAGGCAATGCCGGTGGCAACCGCATTCCGCCTGCTTAATAAAAGAATACGTGATGCTCAAAAACAGAACAAATGACATTTTCAGAGTACATAGAGAATTTGGCCGAAAGGCATGTTGACATCCGGCACAAGGAGAACGATGAGGTGCACTTCCTCTCATCCGAAAGGGAGAAGCATACGGCATTGGACAGTGTGCTCCATTATCCGGCGGTGATTCTGGACCGTGGTTCCGGATTCGGTTACGACGGTGGTCCGGGAGCTTATAGAAAAGACCGGAATTACCTGTTGTTTGTAGTGGAACATGTATCAGACACTTCTGATTATGTTCAGATAGAAACGGTTCTTGAAAGGTGTGAACGTATTCTTGACGAGATACTCAACCAAATACTTGAAGACAAACGGAAGAACCGCCAATGGTTTGCTTTCTCACTTGAAGAGGTGGAAGCGGATTATGTTGTGAACTCCGATAACCAGCTTTACGGAGTCATTGCGGTAATACCGTTATCCGAACCTTATAAGTCTATAAACTGCCGTAAGGCTTTCTTATTGGATAAAATTTTTGACGAAAATTTTGATAAAACTTATAAATGATATGGCTACACAGTCTTATGAACAGTTGATTTCCGGGGCAAATAAAATCAGGAAGAATGAACTACCGGAATCCAATACGGCCGGACTGGTCGGGGAACAGCTTCTCCAAATGGTAAACAAACAGCAAGAAGAGCATCGGCAGAGGGTAAAAGGAACCACCGAGTACAATGTTTCCGTCCAGAATCCTACTTCGGGAATTGACGGGAGTAACAAGTACGGTCTGAAAGGTGCTATTGCCCAAGTTCCGCAAGAACTTAGAAACATCGGTCTGAAAGTGTCATTCGTCAATTCGGATGGTACAGTAGAAATGTGGGAGTATCAAGGAGGTACATATACCAATTTAGATAACTGGAAATCAAACGAGGGCAAGCTTGCAAGTATCCGAGACGAAGCCATTGACAAAATAAAGGATGCGGAAAGTGATGCAATTTCAAATTTCAGTTCCCAGCGTGTTACTCCTGATATGCTGTCCGAATCAACCAAGCAGTTTATTAATGCAAGTGGTGGAGGTACAATAAACAATCTTGCGGATGACGAAGACCTTGTATCTGTAGACAAAGGGGAAAACTTAAGTGTTTTAAAATTTGCAGACCGCCCTTTTAGTCCTGACAGATTCAGCGGCAAGGGGTATAAGATATTGCGTAGGAATATTGTTGGTAGAAAGAATATTCTTACACAGGATATGATAAATCAGCCTGATACTATATATGAAATCAGGTATGATTTTGATTTGGATGGCGCTGAGATAAGCATTCCTGAAGGGTGTATTCTAAAATTTAATGGGGGGCGTTTTTTAAATGCGTTGAATATCAAAGGGGATGTAGAAAACAAATACTTAATGCCGGAATGGTTTGGCGCGTCCAACGACGGTAAAACAGACAGCTCTGATGCATTTAATGCAATCGTGCGGATATGTCGCAGTATAAGATGTTCCAATAAGAAGACTTATCTGTTTACCAAAGACATAGATGCAAAGATTTTGAATGAATTGTCGATTGACATGAATATGTCTTCTTTCATAGATTTCCATATTGTCATAAACATGAATGATGGAATAAATGATTGGAGATCGGCATACTCTTCTATCGGGCTTTCAATCAAAGAAGGATTTATCATGTCTAAAGGCAGCGATACGAAATACCGTAATTGGCAAATTCCTGTCATAATCAGTGGGGTTCCTGTACATTTGGATAATATGAATATAAGGCGGGTTCCTTATATACTGGCATTGGCTGATAGATATATTGATGTCATGCGTTGGCATAATGTCATTTATTATTCATGGGAGGACACCTATTCAGATGTAACATACCGGCTTGATGCTATAAATGTGGTGTTAAGGGATGGTACTATATCCAAAATGAATGAGGGACAAGAGTTAGCGGGAGATGCTTGGATATTTAATTCGGTAAATGAATTCAGAGGGTATAACGAAAAAAGGACTTTTGATTATAAGTTAGGTACATTCAGAGGAGGACTGTATACTAACTTCATTAATTGCATACAAAGCAATATAACATTAACTCAAAAAATCAAAGCTAATTTTACCGGCTGTCACTGGGAAATCAGCGGAGTTACAATTGAAGGTAGTGGAGGTCTCATTCAAGCCAACTTTATAGGCTGCTATTTTTATATGAATAGCAGGATATTAAGTGAAAATCAAGGCGTAACATATATTGGTTGTTATTTTAGAGGGCTATGGGATAAAGCCGGAGATATGACAATGCCTGAATTTTTGAACAATACTGATATTGTGGATATGAATTGCGTGTTTCTCAACTGTAGAATAGGGGGGACATTGGTTGATACAAATCGGTACAAAGCCTGTTATTATAATTATAAGAGAACGACTTCATTAGGAATGCGCCAGTATGTTATGGACGCTTTTAACAAAGGAAATATTGAATTAAGGGATACCGGTAACATTATTAATAACCGGGAGAATGGAAATTATAAATATACAATATATCTGTTGTGTGGAGAAAATATACCTATTGCCAAACGTGTGTTTAATATGGATATTACTGATAGTGATAAAGGGAAAACGCCATATTTCTATATAAACCCGGGTAAGAACTATGGGTTTGAGGTATACAGAGAGTCACCTAACGGGAAAAAAGAAGTTGTTGTTGGATTCAGTTCGGTTAATGACGTTGAAACCTTATCGTTTCAGGATTTTTCAGACTGTGCATTAATCGGTGAACATGATTCTACCTGGTCAAGTATGAAGACATCGGTATTGCTGTGGAAACCAGTAAAGGACGACATACCGGACAAAACTTTATACCCGCATTTCTTTTACAATCAGGGAGTCTTGATGTCAACGAATGGGAATTTAAAAAGTCCTTTTTTTGATTTTTGCGCAATTCCATGTTTAAATGTAGGAGTTACTTCACAACGTCCTGGCAATGCAGATAATGGTTTTCAATTTTTTGATGTGACCCTGCGTAAACCTATATGGTGGAACGGTTCTTCATGGGTAGATGCCAGTGGAGCTACGGTGTAGTATCTTATAATTGTTTATAGGGATTAGCATTTGAAAACCCCTAATTTTTCAGTTTAGCAGCAGTTCACTGATATGAAAAATAACATCTTATCCACCTCACCTAAGATGTTATTTTTCATACCATAAATAATGAGCAAAACACTACACCGTAGCTCCACTGGCATCTACCCATGAAGAACCGTTCCACCATATAGGTTTGTTTATATCTGTATCATAATATTGAGAACCCTTATCCGCATTAGTAGGTCTATTTTCAGTCTTACCACTGTTATTGGCAATATTTCCCAAAAAACTGATAGGGATTTTCTCTAACCCTTCAGGAAGTGAATTAGTAAACCTATAAGTTGTTATATTGTATTTAAGAGTACAGTTAAACAGATACGCTCCGCTTATATTACATTTTATAAAAATATTTTTATTCACCTTATCTATATAAGCTTCAAATCCTTTGATGGCATTGGTATAATTGAAAAGAACTCCCTGGACATTGCCGCCACCAAAAGAATATAAATCCAAAATATTATTGGATTTATTTAAAGTGTTCAACAAGTTGAATACTATTCTGAATACACCGGGATTGTCAATGGAGTAATTTATCACAATAATATTATTCTTGATAAGGATTGTATTGTCATCAGACAATGTGCCAATTGACGATTGAAACTTTTCTTCTATATCATCATCTGTAACCGATTCATTTGAAGTTCTCCCAATTTCCTGATTTGACAGTATGTTTTGAAAATCAGTATTTTTATACAGTCCAAAATACCATACAGTCCTTGAATCTATATTGAATTTGAAATTTGAAACAGAAGCTATATATAAATTATCATCATCTTTTTTCTTGATGATATATAAACCTGTTATAGAACTTTTAAAATTCCTTATGTTAGATATGTTAGGAAGAGACTCTTCGGCATCATGCCTGATATAGAACGGATATTCCACCATTGCATCACTTATATGATTGGCAGTTTCAATATAACTATTATATCTACTGATAGTACCCAATGTATATCCATTAGCGGTAGAAGATATTTTTCCTATAATGTAATAAGTAGCCATTTTATTAGAATAAGTATTGTTTGATTAAATCCTCAACTTTTCCCAAGTGCAATTGTTTAGAATACCATGTACATATGAATTTGGGATTTAAATTGCCTGCAAAATGAAACAGACCTTTATTATACAAATGAATCAGAGGGGAGTACTCTGTAAAATTTTTACCGTATTTTACGGTATTATCTGCCGGATTCCGCAATGTATAATAGCTTTCCGAAGCTCCACTCTCCGTTATTGAGTTTGCCACATACTTGCCATGGCTTGACATTGTATTATATAGCAAATTGAAGGGAGTGTATATATCCGTGTTCTCTTCTGTTGTAAATTCATCCTTTAACCCGAAAAATGGATATATATTTAACCCTTTATAGTCAAACTTATTGAATAAATCAAAGGGCATATTGGATTTGTCCCCCCTATACCCCGATATTCCGACCTTAAATCCCCAAGCCTTTATATCTGATATTAAAGACCTGGTTATATTACACATATCCTTATTCCCTTCATCTGTAGGCTCATACCACTCATTCAATATAAATATTGCATGTACGTCATTCTTTCCTACAAAATCTCTGGTTATATCCCTTACTTCATTTACGTAATTTCTATAAAATTCCACATTATCCCGTCCATTATAATCACCTCCATCTATATGGAATTTGACCGCTTCTATGTTTACGCCGTTAGCATGGAAATAATCATAAAAATTTTCCGGATAATCCCGTATAATATTCCCTTTCTCATCGTTATGTAAGGCAATAACTACCGTTATACCTATACATCCGCATGACTTAATGTAATCGATGAATTGCGTAGGTTGCTCCACCGGAGTTTCCTTAGACCAATACCCCACATTCAGAGTCAGTATCGTATCATTTTTCTGCTGGAGCTTAGAATATGGATTTATTGGAAATTTGTCTACAAAATTATTGTCTATATCGCATTTAAGTTCATTTGAATAATCCGGGGTATCTGAATTTATACACCTGACATAACCAATGGAAGTCAACTTGCCATTACTCAAACTTCCCCCGTCAAATTTCAAAATGCAGTTTTCGGGAATAGTGATTTGAGCGCCATCCAAATCAAAATCATACCTGATTTCGTATATAGTATCAGGCTGATTTATCATTTCCTGGGTAAGAATATTCTTTCCACCAACAATATTCCTACGCAATATCTTATACCCCTTGCCGCTGAATCTGTCAGGATTATAAGCACGGTCAGCAAATTTTAAAACACTTAAGTTTTCCCCTTTGTCTACAGACACAAGGTCCTCGTCGTCCGCAAGATTATTTATTGTACCGCCGCCACTTGCGTTAATAAACTGCTTGGTTGATTCGGACAGCATATCAGGAGTAACACGCTGGGAACTGAAATTTGAAATTGCATCACTTTCCGCATCCTTTATTTTGTCAATGGCTTCGTCTCGGATACTTGCAAGCTTGCCCTCGTTTGATTTCCAGTTATCTAAATTGGTATATGTACCTCCTTGATACTCCCACATTTCTACTGTACCATCCGAATTGACGAATGACACTTTCAGACCGATGTTTCTAAGTTCTTGCGGAACTAAGGATTAATGTCCTATTACTATAACGCTGTAATACACATCTTTGCAGAATCTTTTAATAAATGAGTTTATAGATTATGGCAAAAGCAGAAGTTTTATTCAAGATGATCCGCAAATGGGAAGGCGGATGGAGTGACCACAAGAACGATAAAGGTGGAAAGACTAACATGGGAATAACCTTGTCAACTTGGAAATCATGCGGTTACGACAAGGATGGTGACGGTGACATTGATGCAGATGACCTGCGTATGATTACTCCGGACGATGTTTTTCATGTTTTCAAGAAGTATTATTGGGACAGATATCAGGCTGATTTTATACATAATCAGTCCATTGCCAACATTTGTGTGGACTGGGTATGGGCTTCAGGACGTTCCGGTATCACAAGAGTACAACAACTCCTGCAAATCAAGGTGGACGGCATTGTAGGTCCTCAGACTGTTGCCAGTATCAACCTGGCCAATCAACGCCAGCTGTTTGAAACCATCAAGGCGGATAGAATCCGATTTGTTGAAGAAATCTGTAGAAGGGACTCTTCACAGGTTGTTTTCCGTAAAGGATGGCTGAACCGTATTAATGATTTTAAGTTCTCCGTTCATTAAATTCTTGTCCTTTTTCCCACTCTTTTCAGCCTTTAGTTTTGCACCTGAAACTAAAGGCTTTTTTATGGCAGAAGATACAACTCGAAACAGACTGGTGACAGCACCGGAATTTAAAAAGAATGTGGACGCCTGGATGGATTCCATTATAGGCATTTCCAGCAATATTCTCCAACTTAGAACCAGGGGGACGGATGAGCTGAGCCGTAGTCTGGAAAAGAGAATGAGATATGCCGAAGGGGGTACTGAAGATGAGATAAACCGCATTGCATTCAAATTCAAACAATACGGTGTATTTGTACACTATGGCGTAGGACGTGGATATACCCGTATCAATGGCGTGGTTGTCAAAGGATACAATCTGTATAACCGGAAAAAAAGGAAGTGGAGAAACGAGGATATAAAGTCAGCGTTGATTAAAAAGGGGTATTCTCATGCGGAGATAAAGAAACAGAAATACGAAACACAAGTCGGGAATTTTACCGTGTTGCGTAAACCGGTTGATTTCATTGATGGGGTAATAAACCGGCGCATCACTGAATTGGCGGATATATCCGGAGAATACTACGGAGACAAGGCTTTCAAAAAGATACTGAAGGATTTTGATAAACTAAAGATTCAGAAGAATGGCAAAAAGTAAATCAGAAAAAAGAGGCATCTACCTTTATATTGACGGCAAGGAGATAGTGAATGATGTCAATCATATCGAGAAAGAATGCCGACAGCTGACGCATCAGCTTAAGACCATGACCTTGGGGTCTGAAGAGTATAACCGCACCATGGCGAAAATACAGCATCTGCAAGGAATACTCAAACAGCATCGCCAGGAGATAAAAGGCATTACCGCTGAAACCAAGAAAGCAACTGTCAGTGTCGGCAGCATGGTGGACTGGTTCAATCGTTTTGGTGGAGTAATCCTGTCTGTAATCGGTTTTCTGACAGGATTCACGCTTGCCTTGCGCGCCATTAGGGATGAACGCAACAAGTTGGAAGAATCGCAAGCCGGATTGAAGGCATTGACCGGACTTGACGACGAGAATATTGCCTGGCTGACGGAACAGGCCAAGACTCTCTCCACAACTATGACCAAAGAGGGATTACGTGTCCGGCAGTCAGCAGCCGAAATTCTTGATGCGTTTATGTTGGTCGGTTCGGCCAAGCCGGAATTGCTCGGTGACAAGGAAGCGCTCAAGGCTGTAACTGAAGAAGCCATGAGATTACAGGCAGCGGCCAAGGATATCACATTGAACGAGGCGGTGGATTCACTGACCTTATCGCTCAACCAATATGGCGCGGCGGCAGACCAGGCAGGACGGTTTACGAATGTGTTGGCTGCTGGCTCCCAGGCAGGTTCCGCCAATATTGCAAGCCAGGCAAAGGCTATCCGGAATGCAGGTACGGCAGCAGCTTCAGCCAATGTTCCCATCGAGCAGACGGTTGCATTGATTGAAACGCTTGCCTATCGAGGCATAAAGGATGAAGTGGCCGGAACGGGATTGAAGAAATTCTTCCTGGTTCTTCAGACAGGAGCCGATGAGACCAATCCTAAAATTGTCGGATTAGATAAGGCCCTGGAGAACCTGAAGAATAAAAACATGGATGCAGGCGCCATTAAAAAGATGTTCGGGGAAGAAGGTTATAACACGGCATCCGTAATCCTTCAGAACACGGAAATGGTAAAGGACTTTACGGCTGCCGTTACCGGAACCAATGTGGCGTATGAACAGGCGGCAATAAACAGTGATACGGCACAGGCGAAATTGGAACAGGCGCGTAATAAAATGAAACTGGCAGCTATTGATTTGGGTGAAAAACTGAATCCGGCTCTGACAGTGAGTACCAATATGCTGACTAATGTCATAAAATACCTTCCGGGACTAATTGACTGGTGTAATAAATGGGGTGACACCATCCTATATGTGGCATCCTGCATCGCTATTTATACTTTACGTACCAAGGCATCTACCATTGCCACTACAGTATGGAATACTGTGACCAAAACCGCTACTGCATTACAGCTTGCCTACGGTATTGCTATCAATACAGTTTCAGGTTATACTGTCACTTCCTTTACACAACTACGTAGGCTTAGTACGTTAATGACCGGTCATAATATATTGCTCAAAACCGTCCGGGTATCTACTTACCTCTTTGCCGGAGCCATGCAAGTGCTTCAGGGACGTGTGGATCTTGCTGCAAAATCCATACGGGCGGCATGGGCGGTCATGAGGTTGAGTCCGGTTGGATGGTTGTCCACTGCGCTCTTCGCAGGTGGAGCAGCTTTCGTATATCTGTATAGACGTACCCATGAGTATATGAATGTACAGAAAGCTACTAACCTGCTGCAAGAAGAAGCTGTAAAGTCTACAGCAGACCAACGGAAGGAACTGGATGCTTTGTGGCTGGTAGCGCAAAACAACAATAATGCCATGAAAGTACGTAAGGAAGCTATGGAAAAAATCAATAAAATAGCCCCCGATTATTTAGGGGATATAACCCTGGAAACCATTAATACACAAAAAGCGGCTGATGCCAAAGCCAGATATGTAGAGCAGTTACAAAAAGAAGCGATGTTGAAAGGGGCATCCACCCATATCGAGGAGGAAAGCAAAAAACTTGTCGAATATCAGGCGGCTTTGGACAAAGCTTTATCCGGTCAGAAAAAAGCACGTGAAGGGGCTACTTATGCACAGACAGGATTTACGGCTTATGATGCTGCGGTAGAACAACTGAAGTTTGATATAGCACACACAAAGGAAGCACTTAAAGGTTATATGACTATCTATGAACAAATAAACAACGAATTGTACTCTCCCGTTAAAGAGGTACGCACTATAGAAACTGTTACCAAAGAACTGAATAATGCCAAAACTGTATTGGATAAACTCAAGTCAACGAATACTGAATATTTCTCATCCGGAGAATTGATTGCCTACAATGCACAGTTGAAAAAAGCGTCTTCTGCGGTTGTTCAGTTGTCTGGTGAATTGGAAAGGTTGAAAGAAATAGAAAAGAACGGTAAAGGTACAAATGGTAGTAGTGGTGGTTCCGAATCTGAAGAAGAACGTAAAAAACGGGTGAATAAAGACTTGGAAGATATTGAAACAAGGCACATGCGACAGATGACCCATTTACAAAAGTTATATTTGGAAGGTGAAATTAAAACCGGTGAAGAATACACGGCCTTACAGATAGACTTAGAGAAGAAGTTTTTGGGTGAGAAACTGGCTGTAGTTGGACTGGAAGCACATGAACGTGAGAAATTACAGGTCAAAATGCTGGAATCACAAATTAAATTTAATGAAAGTTGTAAAAAACAAGATGAAAAAGCCGAAAAAGACAGGCAAAAAGTAGCAGACAAAACAGCTAAAGAGCGATTTTCTGTACGGCAGAAACAGTTACGAATCGAATTAGAAGAAGCCACAACTAACCATTATAAGAATCTTACCTCTGAAGAGGATTTCGCTCAGGAAGTGAATAATATCCGACAACGATATTGGGACGACTTACTTCATAACTACCAACTTACAGAAGAACAACGTACGGAAATACAGAAGGAGCAGGCAGAAGCCCAGACTGATGCAGAAAAAGAAAAGTATGACAAGACTATGGAAATGCACAAACAATATGCATCTTTGGTAACGGATATTGCTTCCGACTTTGGGGAAACTATTGGCGAAATGATTGCCAATGGTGAACTTTCACTGAAAAACTTTTTGCGAGAAACCATTCTGATGGCATTGGATGCCTTGGAACGCGTTATAGAAATTTCTATATTAGAAATCACAGCTAAAAACTTGGCTGCTACAGCTCCCCTTTCTTTTATAGGTGCTGCTAAAGCTGCTGCGCAGGTGGCTGCTATCAAAGCTGCTTTTGCTGTAGTAAAAGGTTTGGTTGGTAATTTCTATACCGGTGGCTACACCGGTTCCGGCAGTTGGGACCAACCGCAGGGCATAGTTCATTCAAATGAATTTGTTGCCAATCGTTTTGCTGTGGCCAACCCAAATTTACGACCGATATTCGATGCCATTGATGTGGCGCAACGCAGTGGAAATGTCGCTAACCTGACAGCTGAAGATATAGCAGCTGTGGCTGGTCCCGGAAAGAGTACACGTACCGTACCGGTCAAGACACCCGCATCCAGTGCAACAACGACTACTAATGACCCGGCGGTGGTGGCTATGCTGATAGAATGTACCCGTACACTTCGTAAACTAAAGACCCGTTTGGACGAACCGTTGGTGGCTGAAACTTATCTTACCGGCAAACGGGGTATTAACCAGGCTCAAAAAGAATATCAGAAACTGAATAACAATAAATCACGTAATAAGTTATGACCGAATTATATATTGACGGACAGTTGGCTGTTCTTCCTGAAGGGTTCAGCTTTACATTTACATCCGAGAATCCTTATTTTACCCGTAGTTCTAATTATTCTATGGATGTTGAGCTTCCCATGCCTGCCAATTATGCCATATTTAAGCATATCAATCGTTTGGATGTAACGAAAAAAAAGACCATTCTTCCGGCTACGCTCATCGTTGATGCCAAATGCCTACTTTATGGCAGTGCGGTTTTATTGTCGGTGGAAGATACATTAGTAAAAGTACAGCTTGTATCAGGTAATGCAGAATTTAATCTTCTGACAAATGATGAAATTTACATTGATGAGTTGAAATTGGGTGGTCCCTATGTTCCACCCATGCCGGAGATGTTTCAGTTCTTTTTACCGGAATCGGAAATGAAGGCCGTCTATGGTTCAGTAGATGAAGTAGACGGGGTTTTCTTGCCTGTGTTTTACCAAGAAGCGAAAGAAGAAAATCTGGTCAATGCAGTTGCGTATGAAGAGGGAACAACCAACTTCAATCCCTATTCAAGCTACTTAGTAGGAAGTTTCCAACCATATCTACTTATAGTCATCAAAAAACTGATTGGCTATTTTGGATATACTTTTGATACTACTTTCTTTGACAATAATTTCTTGCGGAATATCTATATATGCAGCGCAGTAAACTCATTCCGTATTGAAACGGCATTGCCACACTGGACTATTTCCGAATTTTTTAACGAGTTAGAAAAGTTTTTAGGTGTAATAACCGTGGTGGATGAACAGTCCAAAATTGTACGCTTTGTTGAACTGAACAGTTATTTTTCCAATCCTGATAAAGAAATTATCAGTTACACTGAATTACTACACGAATTTACTGCTGAAATAAACGAGGAGAAGGGAGATAAGGATGTAACCTCTGGCAATATCGGTTACGACCTTCCTTCCACTTCTGATGATGGTTACTTCCGACTGGATCGGAATCTGTTGAAAGCTGCTAAGAAAATGGAGTACAACAATTATCAGCAGATGAAAAATGCCTATGACGGTATGAATAAGGAAGAGCGGAAGAAAATAATATTTGTCGTGGGTAAACGCTACTACATCAATTACAATGAGAATGAAACCGATATTCTGCGTGAAGTCAATCTTTATGCAGACTTTGTCCGTGACCCGGAATCTAATGATACGGATGTCGAACTGAAAATAGTCCCAGCCAAGATTGTACAACATGACCGTGGTACATGGAAGCGACTGCAACATAATTTTGATGTGGTGAGGACCGATACCAGCTTGTTTTTGAACATTCCCTTAATCAGTTATTATCGTAAAAGTTATAATCCGGATTTCATAATCAGTCCTCAGGGAGAAGGATTCAATATCCAAGAGGCAATTGACGGTGATATTGAGTTACCGGAGAAGCAACAAAAGAACGACCGTATGGAAATAGCTTTCAATACCGGAATACTAAACCAACAGAACCTGACTTCTAACGGTCAGACCAAACTCTATAGTCATGCTTATCCTTTCACAGACTACCAACAGAAAACTGAAGCACAAGTTACGAATTTTTTGCCTTACTCTCTCAGTTTGAATGACGTTTGTGCAAATAGTATGGGACATCGCCTATCCAATCTTAAGAAGTTTCACTCGAATATTCCTTATGTTATTCAATTTCAGGCTAATAAATTGCCGAATGTGAATAAAGTATTTCTCATAGGCAACAAGCAGTATTTGTGTGAGAAGATTGAGGCGGAGATAGATGCAGATGGATTGAATAAGGTATTGAAGGGGACTTTTTATAGGATAGAATAAAAAATAATCGAAAGATGATTTTTTATTCTATTTTTCTTTGTCAATCACCAAAAGATGATTATCTTTGCATTGTCTTAAATGACAAAAGCGATGATTGACTCAGATGAAGGTCTAAAGGACCGAGACGAGGTACTCGAAGAAATGAGATCTCTCTTCCGGTATGAAGACGAGTTATTGAAAGGTAACTGGTATTCGGAAACGGATTTTGTGGAAGAAGTAGTAGCTCTTGCAAAAGAACTACTGGATATTTCGACACAAAATGAATGATTTACGCAGTCCTCTCCAATTGGAGAGGCTGCCTAAAATCATCTGTATCTTTCATCGCTCTTTTTTGTATAACTAAAACCAATAATAATATGGAACTGCGAAAGAAGGTAGAAATATTTGTTGATAAGATGTTGAAGTCAGATACTCCTGAAGGCAAACGAGAGGCGGATTCCTATTTTGCAGAATTAAATGCAGCTCTTACTTTAGAAGAGCAAAAAGAGGCAGGACAAATTATGCGTGAGATTATGGCAGAACGTAGAAAGTCCCGTAAAATCAAGCGTACTGATATTAATATGAAAGAAAAATTGGCTGAAATACAAGATGTAATTTCATTATCATACATAGCCAAACATTATTTTAATAAAGATAAATCATGGCTTTATCAACGTATTAACGGCACTGTTGTCAACGGCAAGCCTGCAGCTTTTACTGACCAGGAATTGGCTCTGTTTTCCGATGCCCTTCGTGACATCGGCTCTAAAATATCGGGAGCATCAAACTCAATTCATTAATTTTCATTTAAGACAAAGAGAGCGGAGCATTAAAAAGTTCCGCTTTTCTTTTTGGTAATTAGTAACTTATTTAGATCTTTGCAATGCCCTTACAACATAGCTGTACGTTTACCTATATGAATCCCTTTTCAAAACGTAATCCGTAAAACCGGGTTAAGGTGTGGCTATACCTTTGGGCGCGTTTTGATAAGGGATTCTCCATATTATACTATGACTAAATTTCAGTTGGACAGCTATATACATTAATTAGATATTATGAGAAAGAAAATTTCATGTTTACTATTTTGTTTTTTAGTTCTATCAGCTTGTAGTGTAAGCAATTTACCTGCACCTAAATCAGAAATTGATATGATAGATTACTCCATGTTGACCAAAGAAGGATACTTCGTAACTGAATCCAATTCTGTAAGTTTCGATTACGAAGCGATAGGTAGTATTTATGCTGTAGAAGTTGGTGGATGGGTGTCTAAAGATGGAAGACCAGAACCTACGGACCTCAAAGAAAAATATTATATAAATTCAAACCATAAACAAGTGTATCAGACACCAAGCCTTCAAAAAGCATATAGAAATTTGGCAAACAAACTGAAGAGTGTTGGTGCCAATGGCCTTATTAACTTGAAGGTTAATTTTACTACAGACTCATCAATCGGTAATCCACAAAAAATAGTCATAACAGGCATGGCTATTAAAAAATAGAAAGATTTGGATACTAATAATTGAATAAGAAAGCGAGGATATAAAAAATCTCCGCTTTTCTTTTGCCAATTCAAAAGAAACCCGCATCTTTGTAGTGCGAAATACCTATAGTGATGTGTTCACTACGTTCGGGCAGCGGTTAAATGCTCATTATTTGATGGGCTTTTTTTGTGCCCATATTGAAGATATGTAGAAGTTTGCTTATTGACAAACGCATACGGCTGTCTTTCCCACATTTTGATTTCTGCTCTATGCAGTGAACCACTATGGGTGTTTCGCGACACGGGAAATGGCAGCCGTTTTTCTGCCTATTAGCGAAACACTCATAGTATGAAAAAACAAACATCCGGTACTTTCAACGTACCCGCTCCCGACATTCATGTCGCCAGCAACATTCAGAACCACGTTTCCACATGGCTCAAGTCTGAAAATTTCCTTCTTTCTTCAGTAATGGAAGAATCTGTTAGTAACCGACAGACACTGTTCATCAGCCAGTGCTTTGTGTCCTTCTCGTTCATGGTTATTGCAGCCAATGCCTCGTTACCACTTTGTATAATCGGACTCTTATGGTTCGGCCTCTCTTTACTATCAGCAAAGAAAGGAGGCATCAAATGATGTTCTTTGTTTACCACTTACAGACCTATTCACCGAAGAACCGGGCATGGAAAAAGGTGATTGACTATGTAGAGAAGTATAAATATGTCCTTATCAAAGATAAACTTTCCCTGGATGCACTCAAGCATGAAATAGGCGATGTGGTCAACCGTATCAATGCCGAACATCCGAATCTGAAGCGCATGAAATGTACTGCTACCCCTTTGGGACGTGACTGTACGATACGCATTGAGGCCCATGTCATAAGTGGCGGATGCCCGGACACGGTATTCTTTCTCGATATTTGCAAGGTTCGTTCTGTTTATCAGTTCAGCGAGAAGGTTAATGTACTGGAGCAGAAAGGAGGTGAGGAATGAATGATGAATTCTTTATTACCAAGACAGTAGATACAGGTAGTGAAGGAAGTAAAGTTGTGAAGTTTCAACTGTATGCTCGTAACTGTGATGGGGAAATTAATGAAATAAGTTATGAGGAACTGGTACGGCTTAATCAATTCCTTACTGAATTTTTAAAAAAAGAGGAGGGGAACCATGAACAATCGTAGAAAAATAGGCTTTCAGGCATATTATGATAATACTCAAAATCCGGAAGAGGATGAACAGAAGAAAGAACAAGCTGAAAGGCAAAAAGCCATAGCCGAATTTATCGGCCATAACTATTCGCCTATTGGTACTACTTCTAAGAAATGTTACAAGACTTCTGCAGAACTGGTATACGATATATCCAATATCATTGCTGTCCGTCCGGCAGAACTGGCTAAGCAGCTTAGTGATGCAGGGTATCATGTAGAATATCTGGCAGGACAACCTTACTGGGTTTTGTATGAGAAGTCTTAAAACATAAAACCAAACATTTTTTTACATTTTTTTGAAGGCTCTTGTCCGTGAGGATAGGGGCTTTCTTTATAAGTGACCTTCAAAATGCTTAGTTTCTTCATGTACTGTCAATGAACTTCCTTGTAGATACTTATTGGTGGTTGATATATCTGCATGGCGAGCCTGGTCGCGGGCAACTACTATACCGGCAGCGTTTGCCAAATCACGGATACCGGAATCCTTCAGACTGTAAAACATGTATGTTTTAGGCAGCTTCAATGCTGTACGGACCTTATAGAAGTGGTTCCGGATTACCCGTGTCGTGATTTTCTTTTTACCCGGCTTGAAACCTGTACTGAAAAGGTAACTATTGGTATCGTTATCGAATATCTTTAAATCAACCATTTGCTTGAGGATTTCATCGTTGAGCCCGACCATTCCATCACGGCGGTTCTTGGATATGCTTGATGCAATAAAAATTTTCTGTTCCTTTAGGTTAATGTCCCGAAGCCGTATGTTCGTCAATTCTTCCGGGCGAATAAAGGTATAGTATTCCATCCGGCATACCAAAAGGAAATAAGGATTGTTTTTGCTCAGATATCGGTTTATGTGTTGCAAGTCCTCTGATGATATGGCAGAACGTTTTTTGTCCTCTTCTTTGAGTGCTTTGATGCGTTCACATGGATTGGCATCCATATACTGTTTTTCGACCAGCCAGGAACAAAACGAGGATAACCATATCTTGTAATTGTTTCGGGTGCGGGCACTCGAATCACGGTCGAGTAGAAGGTAGTCCAGAAAGTCGCTGATGTAGGACAAGTTGAACTGGTAGATATACATGATGGGTAAGGTATGGTTTTGCATGTAATCGCACAACACGCGTAACCTCTTATTGTAATCGGTAAGTGTGCTGTCTTTGATACTTCCAGCGGCATGTAGTTTCTTCAGGTATTTGACGTATATATTAATCACGTCATCCACTTTGGCGTATTGTCTTGAATTAGATAATTCGGCCCATGGGTTCCACCCGGAACGCAGGCGTTGTGTTACACTGGTGATAATATCTGCTGCCATTTTCCGGCGTTCTGTTACTTTAGCAATGCCGTCAAGCATATACTTTTTCCGCTTCATTTTTTGTTCGGCAGGGTCATAACAGGTGAAATCTACATACCAATTCTTCCCAGTATGCAACTTGGGGAGAGTGTAGCTAACTATTGCGGCTAACGGAGAGCCTTTTCTTTGTCTGGAAAACATTTTTTTATACGTTTTTCAGGTATGAAAACGTATGATGTTCGAGGGTCAATGTAAAAACCTGAGGGGTAAATTTATAAATTGTTATCTTTGTCTCCAAATTCATAGCTTATGGAGTTAAA
>OOAG01001354.1_pt1 | contig 18471 bp, 14 predicted proteins | sample 1671461 | NCBI WGS metagenome assembly OOAG01 (sample SAMN06348159, study PRJEB24527) | human gut metagenome | biome: human gut; feature: ankylosing spondylitis patient; material: feces | host: Homo sapiens | place: China | collected 2015-10 | reverse complement strand
GTTGTAACTAACTGCGATGCAGCCAATAAACTGCTATTGGCAAGAAGGTATTATTATGTTACATTAAGATTTGCGGAAAAAGGAATGTGGGTCAATTAGCTATGATCACCAACGGCTCTCGTTTTACAAGAGATTCCCATTTTGAGCAACTTACACCGATTTATGCTGTAGCTGCTCAAGAAATAGAAGATTATATATTATAAACTGCTGCAACATTCTTGCGAATGGGGTTATATATAGAAGTATTTCTTAGAATTGTAGTAGCTTTATAAAAAGGAAAACAGCATAAGAGTTTCCTCAAATGCTGCTCTGATTTAAATTAGTTTGATAATTAGCCAATCTTTTTATAAGTAGTTGTAGTAATATCGTCCAACTCTAAACCATCGTCATCCGTATTGTCCCAATCTTCAAAGGCGAGAAGCAATCTATTAGCTATAAGTCCATTGATAGTAAGAATATCTAAATAACCATCATCGTAAGAGATAGTTAGTTTATTGTCTTCTTTATCTATGAAACGGACTAAGGCATTGATGGTAGTTGTATAATTGGGCGCACCTTTGATTGTGGTTGAGACTATCATATCTGAAGACACACTTTCAATTTTATTGTATTTACAGGATGCCCCTTTTAGACCACAAAGATAAGTCACAGAGCGCTTTAATCAATTGATAAAGTATAATATACTTATTGTTCTCTCCGATAAGGGCTTTCGATAAGATTTAAACGACTTGGTTCATCTCCACCGCAATCCACCACAATTTTATGTAGTACTATAGAAGGAGCTAACGGACGAATGGTCAGTGTATGTGTACCTTTCTCCCAATTGACATCGGGAAAATGCACAATCGACTCTATAATTCGAGCAGCACCTGCAGGATACATTTTTGTATAGCAATTGGCCCAAATCAAATCTGAATTATAGTTGACAATCTGTTCTTTTCCGTTGTCCAAACTAACAGCATAGCTATGTCCTCCTTTTATAAAAGGCAATGTACTATCCAAAATCAATCGCAAGCGCACTCCTCTTGATTCTGTTTTAATATTCATCCGATATGTTAATGAAGCACCCTCCACTGGTTTATCATATGGCATTAATGCCAACCCTGAGAGTGTACGTCCCAAATCTGGAATAACTGTCCATCGAGTATTACTTCCTTGAGTGCTTTCCGCAAAATGTTCAGCCTCCATAACAACTACTCCCCGGGTCTCTTCGTACACATATCCTCCAGATTTGCAAGAGCTTACATCCACACGTTTCACCTCAGGTATTATATTACCTCCCTTGGGTTCATCCCAGCTAGTATATCCGATATGAGTTTGGTCCATTAGATGGTTCCATTTTCCGCCTGCAATATTGTGATTATAATCATAACAGAGATCAGCATCACGTTTAAAACAATATTCTACTCTGTCCGCCCACTCATTAGCGCGCAAATCATCATCAGAAGCCAATTTACGGTTTACAGCCACAGCATAATACATTTCATAAAGATTGGCCATGGCTTGTACAGGAAAAAGTATCAATTCTTTATAAGCATCTTTCAACTTATCGGGCAAAATCTGAAACTGGCGATAAGCATAGGCTTCCAATGCCAAAAATTCGTCTGTCACCGCCTTAAACTCCCCGTTGGAGAGATTGTAAGTCCGGCTATCGAGCATCTCGGCAGTCACTCTAGATGCATATTTACAATACAGATTCAAAATACGAGCTGCTTCTGCAGCATATTTCTCTCCGAACTGCTGTTTACAGAAGTTACGGGTATAATCTTGCAAATTATCAGCATTAAAACGTTCCGGATTCCAAGCCATATTCAAGAAGAAGTCCGTAGGAAACTCATTAGGTTTCAAATCGCCCACATTCAGGATCCACATTCTGTCTACACCATAGGTATATGTCAGATATAATTGTTCCCACATGTGCTGAATCTGTGTCATGTTCAACCATTGGTAAGCACGAGGTGCACCATGTAAATCCACATGATAATACATGCCATATCCACCGGGATGATGTTTGGCATTCAGATCCGGTAAACGGCGTACATTTCCCCAATTGTCATCGCAAAGCAGTATCATCACATCATCCGGAATTTTCATACCCTTGTCATAATACTCCAATACTTCGCTATAAAGTGCCCAAAGCTGAGGAGTTTTAGAAGCGGGTTTTTCGGTAACATCCGAAATGATTTTACGTTGCTCCTTCACTATATTCTCTAAAAGTCGTGTATCAGTATCGGGGCCCATTGGAGCGTCACCGTCGCCTCTCATAGCTATAGTCACCACTTCTTCTTTGCCTTTCATGCGTTCGATACCTTCACGAAAGAAACGGTCTATGTTTTCCTTATTCGTCTGATAATTCCAAGGTCCATACTCTTGACGTCTACGTGCATATTCCTGATGATTTCTTGCCATAGGTTCATGGTGCGAGGTACCGATTATAATTCCCATTTCATCAGCCAACGGACTATTCATCGGGTCATCGGCATAAAACGCTGCACTCCACATAGCAGGCCACAGGAAATTTGCTTTCAGGCGAAGTAGAAGTTCATATACGTGTACATACATCTTGCTGTTGAACCCTCCGAATTTTTCAGTGGTCCATCCTCCCATGCAAGGCCATTCATCATTAATAAAAATGCCACGATATTGTATGGCGGGTTCTCCGTCTGTATAAATACCGTCCTTTATATAAATAGCATCTTGGTGCGTTACGGGAACATCCGCCCACCAATACCAAGGTGAAACTCCTATCTGACGCGAAAGCTCATAAACTCCATAAATGGTACCGCGCTTGTCACTTCCGGCAATGAGCAAGACATCACCTTCGAGCCCCTTTAGAGGATTATGAAGTGTAGTTATGATGAATTTTTCATTTTTATCTTTCAGAAGATCGTTTTCCAACTTTCCGGCCTTCAACAACTGACGGATAAATGAGCTTTTATCGTAAGAGCCAACAATGACACGTACTGTCTCATCAGTACTGTACACCATATCCGGACGTACGGCAATTACTTTCTGAAAGTCAGTCTGCAGATTCTTTACGGCAGTCAAGACTCCTTTATGTTCCTCCTTATCACATAAAACCGAAAATGCCTTACAATGGGGAGTAACCAAGCCAAACTTGGCATTATCCGAATTAAAAACGACAAACGTGTCAGCTGCCCATGCAGGAGATGCTGGCAACAAAACTATCATACACAACAAATTAAAAAACATTGTTCTGACTCTCATAACTTATTCTTTATTCTAATAGAACATATTTATCTTTTCTTATTTTGCTACACTGTAACGGAACCAATCCACATCCACACTTCCACCTGGCTTACCTTTTGCCTGCTGTGCAAAAAGCCCTAAATGAACTCCAGTAAATCCTCCGATGGTTTCTGTACTAAGATAGCGATACTCCATTTTACCCAAAGGGAGAAACCGATGATTATCTTCTGAATATGACAAATGGTAATAGTTATAATCACCTTCTATACGAAGATAAATCAAGTCCGTATTCAATGAGATTTTTTTTTCTACATGCCGTACTTGTCCAATACGTATATATGCCTTGACATACTTTTTCCCCCCACGACATTCCACTACAACATCATAATGATTAGTATGAGCTGCGTAAGCGGTAATTCCAGCTTCTTCTCCTTCTTTTAGAGAAGAAACATCAATAGCTGTAGTTGCCTGAAAACGAGGTTCAGTTTGCCTGCGTCCAATAAAAGTCAGTGTTCCTACCTGATCTATTGTTTTCTCACTTGCCTTCATACGTAAATAGCCCTTACGTTCTGTCAATGAATAATTTTCAAAAACCGGATTACATAAATAACTCCAACACCACGCTAGCTTTGTTTGAGAAAAATCATCAGTTTCCGGATCTTTTGGTAGTTTCACCTGTGGCAGGGTTTTGCAATCCATATTAATTTGAACAGTTCCATTCTTATTCACAACGGGCCAACTTCCTTTCTCCCATTGCACAGGAGCTAAGAATGTTTCACGCCCCATCACATGTTGCAAATAACCATGTGTACGATAGCCTAAAAAAATCACCCACCAAGAACCGTCCGGGGCTTGTACGAAATCAGCATGTCCCAATCCTTGAATAGGACTATTCTGCATCTCATTATTAAAATGGGACAATATAGGATTCGACGGACATGGTGTGTAAGGACCTTCCAAATAACGACTGCGGGCCAACGTCACATGATGACCATGTTCTGTTCCCCCTTCCGCCAACAGCAGATAATAATATCCGTCTTTCTTATATAGATGGGGGCCCTCAGGATAACGTCCTCCCATTCCTGACCACAGACGTTTAATCTCAGATAGCTGTTTACCGGTATTGACATCAATCTCACAAATTTTAATTGTCCCATCCTTCCAAAGAAAATAACATTTACCTTCATCAAAGAAAAGAGTAGGATCGCAACTACCTGTCACAAAATCTATCATAATAGGATCAGACCACTCGCCAGCCGGATTATCCGTATAAACATAAAAATGTTTTCGAGAAGGGAAAATAGTCGTCACCATGTAAAATACCCCATCATGATAGCGGATAGTAGGAGCATAGATACCGTTATTACCATCCATGTTTTCCAGATTTACTTGAGAAGGGCGCGTCAAACATGCCCCTATCTGCTCCCAATGAATCAAATCTTTACTGTGGAAAACCGGGACTCCTGGGAAATACTGGAAAGTACTGTTTACCAAATAAAAATCATCACCTACCCGGCAAACACTAGGATCGGCATGAAAGCCTGGAAGAACCGGATTCTTAAAGCCTTGTCCCCAACAGATAAAAGAGTAAAGCAAGCTAACTGTAATTATTATACTTTTTTTATTCATATCTAATATCATTTTTAATGGAATAATCAACCTGCAATAGTGCCTCATATAGTTTCGGTCAGTGCTATATCAACTTAAAACTACATACTTTAATGTCAGATTTGTGAAATTCTCATGCTAAAGCATAATTTATCAAAGAACAAGTGAATTTTCATATAACAAGGATCTGTGTTACATAGCCATGTTTTTCATGACACAGACTTCGTATAACAAGTTTAATGGTCTCATTGCAAATGTATAAAGAATGTTTGATACATCTTTTTAAAGCATGATACACATTCCTTCATTAATATTACATCTTTCTCGTTTTTCGTTACATTTCTTATCTTACATGTAACACATATGTAGACAACTAGTTATTTATAAATGTAATTATAAAATTTATCACCTTCAAAATCGTGTTATGTTCGTGTAAACAACTTGGCTAATTCTTCAGTGGATATACTCGCCAGTTTTCCAATAACAAATCTCTACAGAGGTCTTTAGAAGCAGGTTATCAAATCGCTTAATGGTGAGGCGTTCTTTTATGAAGTATAAACTTTATAACTTGAATATGCTTAATTGGCTTAAGAGTATTCTTAGCAAATAAATGTATTAGGTTTTCGGCTTGGGTTGAGATATGTACTTCTCGCTCAATTTTATCGCGATGAAAAGAGATAACCTCATCATGGGTCTAAATCAGATAGAACTATTGTCAATAGAAGATACTAAAAGAAAAAGAATATCATTTACCGGTGTGTCACGTTTGTCATTGATTTATATCTGGAGGGTCTGCAAACAAAAAGGCTCCATTCTGTTAAGAATGAGCCTTTCAGTTTGTGGACCAGCCTGGGCTTGAACCAGGGACCTCCAGATTATGAGTCGCAAATATTTGATTTTCAATAATTTGTATCCTGTTTCTTTTCATGTACATACCTCTTGATTTCCAAGCCCAAAGATAATATTTCCTTTTCAAATAATATCTCTTGTTTTCTTCTATTTTCCTGAGATGCGTGCAAATTGTGTGCAAATACCTTATCATTTCTAATTATATGCTTATCTTTTAATAATGCTTTAAATCTATCCAAAGATGATATAATTTTATAGGAGAGTACAATTCTCCTTTTATGTTTTTTCTTGCATGTAAAGAGGATAGTTCCTCAATATAGCCACATGAAAGGTCTGATTTTCTTACTAATAAGTCATTGTTAGTCCATAAAGGAGATTCTAACGTCAGATCTATAATCCATGAGTTTATTGATGACAACCAATAACCAAAGTCATTCTTTTTCATATAACCCAATAAAGCTGCATATTCAAGTTCTTTACCATGAATACATCTCTTAAAACGCTCTATACCGCCACAGGTTAGATATTTATTATCTTCATTGTGTCCTTGAACATACTCTTTTTCTCGAATACTTTCTGATACTCCAAGAATTTTTGCTTCAAAACAAAAGAAACGCTTTGCTCTTGAATAATATTTAGCATTAAAATAAGTCCCTCCACCTGTAGATGAATATAGGCCTATATCAACAGAAGCTCTAGATTGTTCTTCCAAGTCTTGCGGTATAAATAGAAAAACGGTTTTTAAATCTATAGCTTGTTGATTCAAATATACAGCTAAATCTCGTGTGATTTTGTTCTCAGAATCGCTGTAATGGTCAGATCCTTTTAAAAAGGGACCTATTTGTTGTTTTACAAATGCTATTATAGCATTAGGAGAACTTGAACCGATACTATTTTTATTTGGCAAACCGGCATCTTTTATTTTATATTCGTATGCTAGCATTTATAATCCATTTTGTGACAAATAATAAAATGTTTCATCAGCATCATTAATTGCGACTGATTTTAGCCAATAACGCAATTGATTTGGTTTTATCAGATAAATTGCATTTTCATCATACAACCGAATAACTCGAATAATTCTAAGGTTTGCGTATGTATATTCTTTTTTTAATAATTGTTGTACCAAATGTTCAATCGTAGTAATAGAGCTTATTGGCTTAATTGGAAGTTTCCCAAAATAGAAAGGATAAAAAATAAAAGACTCCGTTATTATAGCTTTTCCTTTACTTAGATTGGCAAATGCACTATTCAAAATAGTTATATATAGTTCTCCGAACTCTTGAAGTTCTTTATTTGTAACGGGGCGTACCACTTTAGAATCTTCTCCTTTGCTTCTGAAATCAGAACAATAGTCTAATACATCATTAATAATGTATTTATCCATATCATATAACTTAAATTCAGTGTTCAAATAAGGCAATGATTTTATATCCTCGACTAGCAAAGAATTTGCTTTTGATACTAATGATCTTCCTGTTTTAACTAACAAATAGAAAGCATAAATTCTACTATGCTGCTGAAACATATTATAGAATTCACGAAGTTCGCTGATCTCTTCAAGAGGACAGTGTATTCCTAGAATTTGAGATGAATAAGCTAATTCTTTCTGAACCAAAGCTGTAGGTAATGTGTCTTTATCAACAACTTCTCTAATTAGCATTAAAGGAGGTTGAAATAACAATGGTTTTCTTACCCATTCTTTATAATAATATTTGTATGTAAGGGTTTCTTTTTCTTTCGATAAAATACCATCTTTTGTTAGATATTCGCTTTTTAGATATTCTTTTCCAACTAGATATTCTGCTTTAGCGTATTTTCTCTGTAAAGTAGTTAATTCTAGTTGCTCAAAATGTTCTAAAGAGTCTTTCGCTTGAAGAAACTCTAACCTATTTGTTTCTTTTATATAAGTATCAATATTTCTTTTACTATTACCTATTTTTATACCTTCACCAACAATCCAATTTTTATTTTTTTCTTTTTCTTCAATGAAATTCCCTATTCTAGCAGAAATATTGGATAATCTTTCTACCAAATTAAAAATTCTTCCTCCACCTAGATAATTGGATTTCCAAATAAGTCTATCAGTGCTTTTTAGTCCTAATCCTTGTTGTTTAGAAACCCAGTTAAAATCATATTTATCTATTTCAAAATAAATTTTTTCCTTTATCGGTTTAGTCCTTTTTATAATTAAATGGAGTATGTCATCTTCTGTTGGCTCTCTCTTTTCTGCAAATAAAGCTAAAGTAGCAACATCAGCACCACCTTCTCTATTGCTACTTGCAGCTTTGAACAAAACTCTTGCAATATGAGTAAAGTCGATAATTTGCGGTATATTATATTTCTGCGCAAAATAACTTCTAAATATATATGAATCAGAATAATATATGAGATTGGCAGAAGGTAGAATAAAACATAACAATCCGTTCTTTTTCAATAAAGATTGAATTGCTTGTTCTGCAAATAATAATGATATCTCGTTCCTTGGAATTTTTTTTCGCTTTTTTTTATTAATACATTCTTGGTCAATATGGTTTGCATATTTGCTATATAAGTCCCCTGAAACAAAACTACCAAATGGAGGGTTACCTATAACTAAATCATACTGTGCTCCCTTTTCGATTTGATTTTCTACGATTAATTGAAAGAAGTCTGCATCTATGAAATTAGAATTCAACAAATTATCAAAATGTAATTTTTCCGGGTATAAATCCTTAGGAGATAGCATATCGCATAATGACAAACACAAACTAAAATAAGTAAGCTGTACTGCATTGCAATCTTTGTCAATGCCATAAATATTCCTGCGGAGTATATTTTTTAATATATCTTTATTGGGCTTTTGAAAATTATTGGCAATTCTCCACCATTGAATTAATCTCTTAAAAGCAGTAACAAGAAATATGCCTGAACCACAAGCTGGGTCTATTACTTTAAAACTATACTCATTTTGTTGGAATGACATAGCTGCCTCATGCGTTAAAGGCATACATTCATTTATGAGAAAATTAACTAAAAAGGGTGGAGTATAGACAACACCTTGAGTTTTTCCTAAAAACTCTTCATAAATGTTGCTAATAAGCTCAATTGGGATAAAATTAAAATCATATTTATCCCAAATTGATATTTGTGAATGCTTTTCTAATTTTCCACTTAAAAATATAGCGAACTGAGTTAAATCAACTTCTTCTAATAATCTTCTCTCATTTTTATCATTCCAACAGAAAATGCCTCCATTATATTGGTCTTTGTTGCTTAAATAATCAAAAAGTTGAAGACAAGCTCCTTTAGTCTTAAATACATCTACAAATGTATTAGCATTGCCGAATTTTTGAAAAAAATTTGCACCGAATACATTGTTGCCATACTCATCCCGTCTTTCTTCCAAATATTTGAGTAGGATAGACATTACAAGTAACTTATGAGCAACATTTGGAGCTTCTTTAAATTCAGATATATGTAAAATGTTTTTTCTTATTTCCTTTAAAGCGATTAAAAGGGATTCATAAGAACTATTTTTGATATTAAAATCATTTTTATATTTTCCTTGTTCTAGAAAATATCCGTTATCAAATAGTCTTGCAGAATATTCTTTTTGTTTTTTACATAATTCATCGTCTATTTCTTTGCTGAGTCTTATTTTGTCAAACAAAGAATATTGTAGTTGCTGAGTTTTAGGATTAAAAGGTCCTTGAGTTGAGTTAAAAATTAGAATATCTGTTTGTGTAAAAATATAAAAAAGTGGAACTATACCTGAATTCCAAACCTTCTTATGAATGTTAGTGGCTACGGTTTCATTGAAGTTCTCATTACTATAATCGTATATGAATATTTGAGCTATTGATGGTCTATTATCAGAGTATCTCCTAAAGTAAATTCCATTTGCATTATATTTAATATTTGCTTCTTCAAATATTATTTTTTCATATTCATTCTGACAGTCACTAATACTCATAACAAGTCCTGTACTTTCCTGTGAAGAAAGCATTTCTAATTGTTCAAGTCCTTGTTTGAATATTTCCGTCATATTACGATGATTATTTATATTGGGGACAAAGATAACAATAAACTTTTAATCTCTTCATTAAACAAAGAAATGAATGACGTTTCTCCAAGTTATTAAATTGTAGTAATAATGAATTAGGGGTGTTTTTTAATACTGGTATAATTGGGAATATATGAGTTTTTATATTTTAGCATCTTTCTTATTCATCTTTAGACTTCACTGAAAATCCATTTCAATGTCTATAAAATAGGGAAAATGTTTTCATGACACTTAGATACTTTAATATTTATTATACATTTCTTTTTAGTGTATATTTTCTTGTTTTATTCGTCTGAAACTAATATCTAAACTGCTCAAAACCAATATTCAAAAGGCTTCAAAACGTTTATATTTCCATTCAAATGAGGATATATAGACTATCGTAAGCAATTCCGCTTGCGGGTAATCACTAAAACCATGTATAATTTTTCAAAAGACGGTATCGTAGTCTCTACGGTACTTGATGCACGTACTGCCAACAAAGAAGGCAAATATCCTATTAAAATCAAGGTTTATTATCAAAGAAAGCCCAAGTATTATTCTATTGGTATCTGCATGACGAAAGAAGAATGGAACAAACTCCCGGATAGCAAATCTTCTGAAAGCAAAAAAATCAGACAAGCCATTGAAAGTAGTTTTTCTTTAGTCTGTATGAATGTTGAAGCTTTGGCAGAGAAAGGAACATTCTCTTTCAATACGCTCAATTTACGTTTGGGAAAAGCTACCGGTGATACTCTGAACAGTGCCATACGAGCTAAGATTGAGGAACTGAAAAACGAAGAAAGAATCGGGACAATGCAGTTCTATCAAACTACATTGGTAATGGTTGAGGAAGTCGGCGGCAAAGATATTCCATTTAGTACTGTTACGGTTGAATGGTTACAAAAATGCGAAAGACTTTGGTCGAAAACGAGAAGTATTTCTACAATCGGTATGCACATGAGAAATATCCGTACTTTGATGAATGAAGCCAAGAGAGCCGACGTTATCAAAGAATCGCAATACCCATTCGGAAAAGGTCTGTTCGAGATAAAGACCGGTATTGGAAGAAAGAAAGGATTGACAAAGAAACAGTTGAAGGCCATTTTCGATTATAAGAGTGAAAATGAAACCACTAACAGATATAAAGACCTCTGGATATTCATTTACTTGTGCAACGGTATCAATCCGACAGACATGCTGAAATTGAAGTTCTCGGATATTGTGGACGGTGAAATATGTTTTGTGAGACAGAAAACAGAGCGCACGACAAAGAATAGGAAAGAGATACGTGCGGTTGTTTCTTCCCAATTACAGACAATAATTGACAAGTGGGGAAACAAGCCGTTACCCGATAATTACATATTTCCTTATATGAAAGGGCATGAAACGGCTATAGAGCGTAAAGCGATTGTACGCGATGTTGTCAAGCGAATCAACAAACGTATGAAGTTGATAGGTGAAGAATTGGGTATCGGCAATATCACCACATACACCGCAAGACATTCATACGCTACCGTATTGAAACGAAGCGGAGCCAATATCTCTTATATAAGTGAATCCTTAGGACATACCGACTTGAGGACTACGGAAGCATATCTGGCGAGTTTCGAGAAAGAGGAGCGTGCTAAGAACACTAACCTTTTGACCTCGTTTTTGTAGCCTATATAGCCTATATGAGGCTCTTCTTACTTTCCTGCCCGGTAATTCTATTCATAAAGGAAACCGGGCTTTCTTTATGCAAAATTACCGGTGCGAGAGCTTAATTCAGGTTAAGAATATAGTTAAAATACCTTTTTCTTTTATATTCCGACAAAAAAGAGGATATATGTAATGTCCGATGATTCATGTATTCGGAGTATTACTAAATTCAAAAATAAATAAAGTTATGGCACGAAAGAAAAAAGTAGAAGAAGAACAACCGGTGACTGCCGAAGTTGTAGAGACTAAAAAGAAATCTTCAAAGAAAGCACCAAAGACTAAAATGTCTGCTCAAAAAGAAAGCATACAGGAAACCGGTGTTCAAGAGCCGATTGTCAAAGAAGAAAATACGAAAGATTCTTTTAAAGACAAAGATTATACAATCGATGAGCTTATAGATATGTTAGGGCCGGATATTGATTGTGAGGATGATACAGAGTTTTCATTAACGGAAAATACTTCTTCACAAGAACAGGAATACACAATAGAGGATATGCTTTCCGCATTGGACGAGTCAATCGATGATGACGATGAAGAATGTGTTTCAGATGAAATACTTGATAAATTCGACAAGACACTCGAAGAAAAAGGTTTGGGCGATGATTATTTTCGGAAGAAAGAAGAACGGCTTAAAGAAATGGATCTGGAGCATGAACTTCACGAATTCGCCATTGATGAAATGCTGAATGAATAAGAATATCTAATTTTGTAACCTGCAACAGTCTCTTTATGAGATGTAACTTTGTGATGTGCCTTATTTTTTCTAATTTTGCATCGTCATGGCAACATGGCGGACATATTAGAAATTTAAGGTACACGAAAGTGTTTAACTGATTCTCTACGACGAAGTCTGGTAAACTATCTGTAGAACGGGAATAAGTTGGCATCTCTCGCGTCATATCCATATATGGCGTGGGGACTGTTGCTTGTTTTAGTTCAAGGTCTTACCAGAGCCCGTCGTATAAAATAAGTTAATGGCCTCACGCTTTCTGCATTTATGAACTCTTCTGATTTGAGGCTAAGGGAGAAACGACATTCTGGTAATTATGAAGAAATTTTTATTAATGTTAGGTGCGGTAGCTTTATTTACTGCATGTAGTGATGACGGTGGTTCCGGTAGTGGCAATATCAATTATGAAGAAGGTTATAAATACCTTACGAATTTGAATGTGAGTGACGCCAAGATGATTTATCAGAAATCATCTGCAACAAGAGCAATAGGGGACGACTCTTATTACAAACTTGATTTATCAGGCAATGAAGTAAAGTTGTCAATCAAGGGAGAGGACGGGCAAGACCATAATATTGGTATTAGTAAGGTAGTCAAATTGAGTGATAAGATTATTCTGGTGAATCCTGTTGAACAAGATATTGTTGATTTGTTTTATAAACCCGGCCCTGATGATGATTATATATCTGTTAGCAATCAAAGTATTAGGTATCTCTCAATAGTAGATGTTCAAACAGAAAAGTTATACAGATGGCCGAAAGATGTACATATTGATTTGTATTACGGTTCATTGAAAACAATATTGGATAATCAAGGAAATATTTATATTGCTTCTTCTTCTAATTCAAATTATCCAGAATATAGACAAATATACAAATTGAATGTTTCAGATTTCACAATGCAGAAAATGTTACCTGATGAAGTTATATGTAATAATTTCACTGTAACCGATAATGGTTTTGTTGTGTATTGGAGTAGTCAAGAACAACAACAGAATTGTCGTGTGAAATGTCCGGGTGGCAGAATTTATCCGATTTCAGATACTTATACATTCATCTTTAACGGTAATTTATATTCCATTCGCAATAATGCGATTATTCAACATAAGACTATTGGAAATAATGACTTAGAAGAAAAAACAATATGCACCATATCTGATGAACAATTCACTGGGTATGGGGAATTTGCTGTTCCTAATCATGTGCGCAAAACACTGTTGCTGAATGAATATTATGAGTTTGACGGAGAAAAATGTACAAAACTTGATAAGCAGATTAATATTGGAGATATTCGCACAAATAAAGCATGGTACAACCGTAGCAATACAACTTTCTCAAAAATAGCAATAAAAGATTATCAAGAATCTCAGTTTCAAATCTTGGACTATGAAATACAAAGTCTTTCGGCGAGTTCGGAAAGTCCAAATATCGCATTTACAGGTTTTAGATATTCGGACGGTGTAAATGTCGTAGGAACTATCACAGAAACAGATGAAGTTATTATCGATAATGTTGCAGAAAACGGAAACAAAATCATCAATCTTATTTCGTTGAACTAATATCAACTCAAAATAATATCCTCTTGTTGCTTATGCAATGAGAGGATTTTTTATACCCAAAATTTTAAAATTATGAATAACAGAATTACCCCTTATAACATTACGGAGCTGAAAACAAATGAAATATTCGTGTTCGGTTCAAACTCAAACGGTGTACATAATGGAAATGCCGCAGCAACAGCGATGAAATTCGGAGCTATTATGGGGCAGGCTGTGGGAATACAGGGGCAGACCTATGCGCTACCTTCCAAACACATTGAGAATCTTAAAAAACATATTGATGATTTTCTGCTATATGCGGAACAACATCCGGAATATATTTTTTTAGTTACAGAGATAGGATGCGGAATATCCAAACATTCGCCATTTGAGATTGCACCGTTATTCAAAGAAGCGGTTCATATAAAGAACATCAATTTGCCTTTGTCCTTTTGGGATGTTCTGAATGGTGGCATACAAGCCAGAATCAAACAGGTTGCCGAAAAAGAATCTCCTTCCGTTTCTGATTTTTGTCAAAGAACGGGATTGTCTTTTACTATACTGATGAACATTTTATTCAGAAAAGAACTTCCTACCGTCTGGATTGTGCAAAAGATACTGATTGCCTTTCCGTCTATAAATGCAAGGTGGCTACTTTTAGGAGAAGGCGATATGAAACTCACGAAACGCAATAGTTTTTTCACAAGAATAAACGATTTTCTGCATGTCCTTTTCGCTTCCAAATAGACGTGAGATTATTATCCCCCCCATACCAAAAATAAGGCTGTTTTCGTCTCCTGTATTGTGCTTTTCTCCTGCCTCCAATACTCGGTATAAAAAAACAAGAACATATCTCAAATATCGGAGAAAGAATCTAAAGTAGAAAATTCTTACATAGTGAAGTAAATGAATGAAATGAACTAATTTTATACCTAAACTTTTTATAAAAGAGTATATTAATATAATATATAAAGATTCTTATATAAGAGTATAAAAAAAGCTGTTCACTTCATTCATTTACTTCACTTTTATAATAAAAGGTCTGTACAGCAGAAGTCAGTATCGAAGTTTTCTATAATTGTCCATAATGGATCGTCATCAAACAATGGCTCTATTATGACTTCTGGTAGTTCTACTTTATTGGAAATCGGTGTTAGTCGAAAACCGGCAGTTTCAAATTTTCGTCCAATTTTACTGTGCATACCATAAGATTCAACGACCTCAAAGGAATACTCTCCTAAAAATTTCAATCTACAATATTTTTTTGGATACCAGCCAATGGTTATTTCGTCACTTTCATTCAAAGTGCTGAATTTATAGAAGTCAATCGTACTGAAACCTTTTGTTACGTCATACTTCTGTTCTGCTTTCTCACAGAAATCATCCCAACTCAAATATCCTAGTTTTCTGGCGTATAAAGAACAACTGGATAGACTAGGTTTAGTTTTGCTATTGATTAGTCCGAAATGGCGTTTTATTGAATCCTCGCTTACCTTATCCTCACTTTTATGCCCTTTTTTCTTATTGTCAATCCTATTGAGCTCCTCATCTAATGTCTCTTTGTTGATAAAAGAGCGGAGTTTCTCATAACTTCCGAGAGTTAATTGGATTTTTAACCGCTCCTTATACTCCTGTTTCAAAAGTTCAAATAGCTCTTTATCATATTTATAACTGTTACCTCCCATAATTCGTCATTTAAAATTTCCATAAAAGTACAATAAAAATTTCATCCCGTCAAATTTGCCACTAACCTGCTTTTTGAAATCCCGGTTAATTTGCAACGTAATTCAAAATTAATGAGCTATGGACAAATTAAAGGATGATGTCATGCAGCAATCGAAACCAGGAAAAAATCACTTAAATACCAATTATTCAGGTTTGCCACTAACCTGCTCCTGCCGAGATGCCGACCTTTGCATCATAATTCTAAAACAAAGAAATAATGGATGCAATAAAAGAAACATCAGCAAGCAAAAAAAACATCAAAAATCAAGAAAAGAAGAGTTTGCCACTAACCTGCATTTTTCTGTTTCCGGATTTTTGCATCAGAATTAAATGAATAAGATATGAAAACGGATTATAACAACTTACCGGAACGAATAGATTATTTGATTTCGATGCGCCCATATAGGCTACACAATAAATATCTCTTTGGCAAGAGATTAGGTTAGAGTTCAAATAGGCCTATCCTCAACGACTTAGCTGGAGGAGAAACCCAAAGGTGACAGAAGCATGTCAGTAAAGTCATTAGTCAGCCAATTACCACGCTGCGACTGTATGGCAAGAGGAAAAGACAGACACAAGGATGAAGCCTGATTGGTTGAACGATAGTTCTGCGGCACCTGTACCAGCCCCGACGTAAGGTAATTGAAATGTCGGGCAGAAGCACCCTATGTAAACCGAAATTACAACAGGGCAAGAACTGGCTTCTGAGCAACCGCAATAAGCGGATACAGAACGTAAGTCGCATCCGACAGTCAGTCCGCCAAATAGTTATTGTGAAAGCAAATGGGGATTCCCTAAATCAGAATGCTGAAAAGCTATGAGCATAGGCTCTGAATATCTGACATGGGAACGGAGCTTCCGTAGTAGTCCGAGCAAGGGAAAGCCTTGTACATGGCGAAGGGAAGCAGTTAGATAACTTAATACAAACAACGGAAAATGTGTGAGACATTATGAGAAGTCCAGAGCAAGTATTAAAAGCTTTAAACAAGCATGGCAAAGTTTCGGATTACAAGTTCGAAAGATTGTATCGCATTTTGTACAACGTGGAAATGTTCTATATGGCTTACCAACGCATCTATGCAAAGCCGGGAAATATGACACCCGGCTCTGACGGTAAAACAATAGACCAAATGAGCACTCAAAGAATAAGCCGCATCATCGCATCCCTAAAGGATGAATCTTACAAGCCGAATCCGGCAAGGAGAAAGTATATACCCAAGAAAAACGGCAAGAAAAGACCGCTTGGCATACCCTCCTTTGAGGATAAGCTTGTGCAGGAGGTAGTACGGACAATTCTCGAAGCTATTTATGAAGAAGTGTTTGAAGATTCTTCACATGGATTCAGACCTAACAGAAGCTGCCATACCGCCTTAACCCGCATACAAAAAACATTCAAAAGTACAAAGTGGTTCATAGAGGGAGACATCAAAGGATTCTTCGACAACATCGACCACAATGTATTGATAGGAATTCTGAGGAAAAGAATCTCTGACGAAAGATTTCTCAGACTCATCCGTAAGTTCTTGAATGCTGGTTACATTGAAAATTGGGAATACCATAACACCTTTTCGGGAACACCGCAAGGAGGTATAATAAGTCCTATATTGGCAAATATCTATCTTGACTGTTTCGATAAGTACATGGAAGAATATACCCGTAATTTCAACAAGGGAAAAGAAAGACATCTAACAAAGGAGTATTCAAGACTCAGCGAACAGATATACAAACTGAAAGCTGAGATTGAAAGTGCGAAAGATGCCGAAAGTGCGAAACAACTTAAAGACAAATATGAGAAACTTAGACGTGAACGGCTAAAGGTTACATGTAGGGATTATATGGACGACACCTATAAAAGACTGAAATACACGAGATACGCCGATGATTTTTTAATCGGTGTTATTGGTAGCAAGGCGGACTGTATCAAAATCAAGTCTGACATAACTCAATATATGCAAGAATGTCTGCATTTGGAAATGTCGCAAGAAAAGACTTTGATAACAAACGCTCAAAAGCCTGCAAAATTTCTCGGATATGAAGTCTTAGTCCGTAAAACTGACGTAACCAAACGTAACAAGTTCAATGTACCAGTCCGAAGTTTCAATGGTACAGTTGTCCTCAAGGTAGCCACAGAAACTGTAAAAAACAGATTGGAACACTATGAAGCCATTAAATATAAGATGGAAAACGGGGTTCAAACGTGGTTTCCTAAATTGAGGAGCAAACTGATGAAAAAGAAAATAGAAGACATAGTAGCACGGTACAACTCTGAAATCAGAAGATTCTACAACTATTACAGTATAGCCAATAACGTCTCGTATGCAGCTTCTAAATTTGGCTACATTATGGAATACAGTATGTATCATACCATTGCAGCAAAACAAACAGTTCAATCAGTAAGGTCATTGACAAATACAAAAAAGGAAATGACATCATTGTTCCGTATCACGATGCAAAAGGTAAACTACGTTACAGAGTATTCTACAATGAAGGTTTCAAACGCAAACTGCCATCGTCTTTCGCAGATGTGGACAATATCCCATATATAATCACAGTACCACAACCAACGCTGGTTGAAAGGTTAAAATCCGAGGTGTGTGAGTTGTGTGGGAAAGTCGGTCCTGTTGTAATGCATCATGCAAGAAATCTGAATCATCTGAAAGGAGATACGGAATGGGAAAAACTGATGCTCGCAAAACATCGAAAGACTTTGGTCGTATGCACAAGTTGTAATGCAAAAATACAGAGCCATGCAGGATAAAGTCATGTTATCAATGGAGAGCCGTATGCGTGGAGACATGCAAGTACGGTTTGGGGGCAGGTATGAGGAAACCTACTGCCGAAAGGCGGCAAGGCGTCTTGTACCGAGCCTACGAAATAGCAGGGATAAAAGAGTTATTAACGCAAAGGATTCGAAACCCCGAAGAGATACCGAAATATTTGGATATAAACCAAGCACTGCTCTATTTGGGAAAGTTAGGATTTTTAATTAGCAGGTCAAAACTATATAAGTTAACGTGAGTTCGAAATAAGAATAAATATATTTCACTTATAATTAGAAACATAGCGATAAAAGTATTAAATTTATAG
>OOAG01001346.1_pt1 | contig 18537 bp, 24 predicted proteins | sample 1671461 | NCBI WGS metagenome assembly OOAG01 (sample SAMN06348159, study PRJEB24527) | human gut metagenome | biome: human gut; feature: ankylosing spondylitis patient; material: feces | host: Homo sapiens | place: China | collected 2015-10 | reverse complement strand
CAATGTTTCCCATTCTCCTGCACCGGCTAGTCCCTGCTGTGAGCGACTCATTTGACTGTATTTTTGAAAAAATATATTATCATCATATTTGTTTTCTTTCATCTGAATTCCCCTCGTTTAAAAAGTTATTTATCTCCGTTGCAATTTTTTTCACTTCTTTATAAAGCTTCTCGGTCATATCGTAGCATTCAAAAAGTGAAAGACCGAGTACTTCAAAAATATGATTTACCCTTTCGGCATATTTTTTAGGTTTATATTCAAAAGTTTCAAGCAGTTTTATAGCTTTCTTTTCGTTAATGCAATAAGCATTATTACATGCAAATAGTACTTGATTTAAGCATGAAATAATACGAAAAACATGGCCTGCAATATAATATTTATCCTCTGCTCCCGCATTTGCTTTTACAAACATTAAAGAGAACTCTGCTTCAAATAAAAAAAGTTTATCAAGCTCTTCTTTAGAGCACCAGGGTAAATTTCCGCCTGATTTTTTAATTCGCATAAGCTTTCATTTTTAGCATATTGTATCTTGCTGATAGCCAATTCTCCACGATACATAGCACTTATATAACCATGGGGATGCCCGGTCTGATAATTTGCAGTAACAATTCCTTGCTCCGTATCTTTGATTATTTGTTCCACCCGTTTTATATCACGTAAAATCAGATCAACATGATACCCGTTCATAACTAACCATCCGCCGCCATTGATTCAATCACCCCACGCTCCGGGAGGTACAACAAGGTTGTTTCTATTCTCATCATCCAACTCTGTAGCAATTTGGTTAATCGCTGTCAGGTCAAATGATTCTTGATTGTAATAAATTCCGATATCTATATCAGAATCCTCTGTATGGGTACCTTGGTCTTATGTCAATATTTTGGACACAAAAAGTCAAACTTTTTTATGCTGCACTTCTAGCTAATAATTCACATTGATCTGGAGTCATGTAATTAATAGAAGAGTGTAGCCTTTTTCTGTTATACCAACCTTCAATATATTTAAAAATAGCCATATTAGCTTCTTCGAAGGTACGGTATGTATTTCTATATATTTCTTCCTTTTTTATTAATGAATGAAAAGATTCTATACAAGCATTATCATATGGACAACCTTTTTTACTAAACGATTGTATAATATTAAACTCTTTGCATAGCTCCCTTAAATCATTGCTAGTGTATTGAGAGCCTAAATCGCTATGAAATATTAATTGCTTATTCTTATCGGGAAATTGGCTGTAATAAGCATTTTTTAAGGCTTTAACAACTAAATCATTAGTCATTCTCTGATCGAAAGCGTAGCCAATTATTTTTTTAGAATATAAGTCTAGAACTGAAGCTAAATAGCACCAACCATCTTTGATAGTATAAATATATGTAATATCTCCTACCCATTTTTCGTTAATAGAAGTAGTAGTAAAATCTCTTTTCAAAACGTTTTCTAAATCTTCTGCTACCTTTTTACTTGAATGAGGTTTGTATTTTTTTACAGTTACTGCACAAAGGCCAAGTTCAGTCATTCGTCTTTGAACTCGCTTCAATGATACATTGAATCCTTCTATACCAAGTATATGATGAATCCTAGGAGCACCATATATGCCTTTATTCTCTTTATATATCCTTTTAATAGCTGATTTTAATTCCTCATTTTCTAATTCTCTTGCAGATTTAGTTTTATCAAAAGATTTATAATATGTGCTTCTGGCTACGCCTAGAACGGTACATATAGTCTTAATATCATGTTTGTTTTTATTGCTATTTATAAATTCTATTAATTCATCTAATTTCTTGTTGCAAATATGGCCATAGCTTTTTTGGCTAAAGCCCGCCTTTGGTGTAATATTTCATTTTCCTCTTTAATTCTTGCCATTTCTTTTTTTAAAGCCTTAACTTCCTTTAATGTCATAACTTCATTTTCATCTACTTTAATTTCTTTTACATCTTTAACCCAGCCGTTAATTGTTGATTTTGCAATGCCATATTAGCTACTTAGCTCTGCTAAGCTCATTCCTGACTTAAATAATTCTACTATCATATCTTTATATTCTTGATCGTATCTTCTGCCCTTTCCCATAATGGACACATCCTTTCTTAACTAAATATTATTTTACTTAGTTCGATTTAATGTGTCCACTACTTTATACTAACACCATATTTTGGATAATGCAGTAGCCGTCCTGTAAGAGTTTCCGAGAATATTTACAATAGTAGAATGATCAACAAGTCTGTCTAAAATAGCACTAGCTAGCATATTGTCTAAAAATATTTGATTCCAGTCGGATAGATTAATATTACTAGTAACTATTGTGCTTTTCTTTTCATAACGTCTATCTATAAGTTGAAAAAACATTTTTGCTTCTTGTTCTCCAATTGGCAAATATCCAATTTCATCAATTATAAGAAGCTTGTATTTACTAAAATGTTTTATTCTATCATCAAGTTTGTTTTCAATATAAGCTTTTTTTAATTGCTCTATCAAATCTTGGCATTTTATAAAATAGGTACTTACTCTTTTCTTTGCTGCAGCAATTCAAATTGACGTGGCAAGGTGGGTCTTACCCACGCCACTATTGCCTATCAATATAATATTGCTATTATTATCTAAAAAACGTAAGCTTTCGAAATCTAAAAATTGTTGTTTGTTTATTTTAGGTTGAAACTCAAAATCAAAGTCCTTCAATTCTTTCAGGTGCGGGAATGCTGCTACTTTAACCATAGCGTGCGCAGCATTAAAATTTTTAACTTCAACCTCTTTACTAGTTAACTCACACAAAGCGTCTACAATGCTTAGTTTATGCTCATTTATTTTATTAATATAGTCATCTATTTGTAGGCTGATTTGTGTTAATTTAAGTTCATGTAAGTTCTTCTGTAACTGTTGATAATTGTTCATTAAACTTTTTCATCTCCTCTAAATGTTTAGCTGCATAGTTTTTAACATCTTCTTTATCCGAGTTTCTAAAAGTTAAGCTCATCATTGCTAAGTGATGATTTTCATGATAATTAATTTTTTTATTAGAAACTGTATGTAAAGTTATTAATTTATGGTCATAATAAACATATAGGTTATTATCAATAACTTTAACAACAATATTTTTATTAATAAAATCAACGGGGACAGAATATAGATTTCCCTTATAGCGAAATAGTCCATTGGAATTGACTTTCGCATGTATTGTTGTATTTTTGTAATAAGAACATATTTTATCATTTGGTAGTGGTAAAAGATGTTCTTTCTCTTTTTTAAATACTAATATAGGAGGAATACCTATTGCCTGACAGACTCTTGAATTAGCTTCATTTGTTATTTCTTGCATCTTCTCGAATAACTCTTCCTCATTATTAAGCAATCCATTATAAGTCATTATTTCATTAATAACTCGCATTGGATTTTCAACTTTTGCTTTAGTATTTGGCCTTGCTCTAATGCAAGGTACGATATTAAATCCAAAGTCATCAGCAAACTGCTGAAATTTAGGATTAACTTTACCGTCAGAACGTTCCGTTCTAGCTTTATCCATCATTGTTGAAGCATTATCTATAACTATTTCTTTGGGCACACCTCCTAATGCTTCAAAAACATTAGTTAAGAAATCAAATAAATATGCTTGAGATGTTGATGGACAAATTGCCCAATATTTGAACCTAGATGCTGATAATATCAAACTGCCAACATTAAAGATAAACTCTTCTCCGCTTTTAAAAGAAAATTTTAATTTTTCTTTCCAATCAAATTGTGCTTGTTTTCCAAAGGAAGTTTCAGATTTTACAGCATCTTTCTTTTTGTTTGGTTTAAAGTATTCTGCAAATTTTTCATGTTTTAAAATATAATAATTAAAATTACTTCTTGAACAATCTAATCCTTTTTCTCTAACCAAATATCTATAGAGATGAGATTTATAATAAAATATTTGGTCCGTTTCTGCTGAAAGCAAACTCGAAATGATATCATAGAAATCATCTATCTTTGATTTTTTAGATTTTCTAACTTTCTTTATATCTCCATCATAATACTTTTTAACTGTTCTTCTATCCACTCCTAATTCTCTAGCTATGGCACTAAAATTAGGTCTATCCCAATTATTAACCTCGACTAAAAGTTTTAGCTTATTTAAATCTTTTACTGATCTTAAAAATATTTCAGTATTAATGTTTATCATATAAATCATATTAATCACCATTAATACTGTGCTAAATTTTACCTTCTATTATACATAGACATATTAGCAACTCTGTACATTATTATCTTAGCATTTATATCTCCACAACCCCACGAAGTTATCTAATCTATCAACTCAACCCTATCACTTTAAGGAGAGTTGATATATTTCCTCTAAAAATAAAAATAAGGGTTTCCCGACATTAACATCCTCGGCAAAGTAGCGATGGGAAAAGTTCAATGTCAGGAAACCCTTTATTTATCAGTATTTTGTTTAGTCATATTTCTCCACCCTCGACATCAAGACAACACACTCAACGTGCCTTGAGTGGGCAAAAAAGATGTCGCACCCCACTGGTATCCCCTTGGCGGAAGCCCATATTTCTGAAACAGTCGCCTGGATAGGCTATTTTTCATTGATTTGGTGCCTGCTTTTGCGTTACAATCCAAGTAATTGTAAGCAATAAAGCCTTCAAAAGCATGTTGTCCTCTTGAAGGCTTTATTCGGTACAACTTTAAAATTGGTTTACTTATCTTTATCTTCCTCTCTAAGATACTTAACTAGCCCCGGATAATTGCTTATCCTTACAGTTCGGATCAATTAGAATTAGCCGAAAACGGCGGCGAAGAAACGAACCACCGAGAAGCACCGCCGCATTGCCGAGCTTGATACCCTCATTGAACGACTGTATGCGGACCGGAAAAGGCGCGGTTGACCGCCTTGCCCTCAAAGGCTTAGGGGCATATCAACTATATATTGGGGCCGAGTGCCGTTACTTTAACACCGCCGCTAGCCATGAGCTTATGCTTCCTTTAGGACACTGTCCCAACAGACACTTTTTAAAGTATGCTGCACTAATCCTTATTTTTCACAGCATAGCGCAATGACAGACAGCCATGTTCTGCATTCTCTGTTCCCTGCAATTCCAAATTAACTTTTTCAGATAACAGAAGGTTATCAAATAGTTGTTTTTCTTTATTACCTACAAAACATGGTGATATCACAAGACTGATTTCATCAATAAGTCCGTTTTCTAATAATTTGTTGGTTAATCCACCGCCACTGTCTGTCCGCATGTATTTACACCCATATTGCTCATGCAGGATCTGAAAGGCTTTTTCATAGTCCACATGATCATTTCCTGACACAATATATGGGTAATGCCTTTCCTCCAAATAATTCAAATATTCCTTCGGAGTGGCAGTTGATACCAGAATGACAATTTCCTTCAGATATCCAAGATTTCTTAAGCAATGAAGACTTCTCAAGATACCTCTGCTGTCAGGTATGACTCCTATTGGTCTGGGGTCCTCCGGGCTTGTTATGATTTTCTCAAAATCAGCCTCTGTTTCAGCAGGATATTTTTCAAATGCAGTAAAAACAGTATTGGACCCAAACAGCACCGCATCCGAATGAATTCCCCCGGCAACCTGGTAGTAAACTTCCGGATTATCAAAGCCTTTAATGCGGCCATCAAGGCTAATTTGTGTGTGCATAATTATCTTTGGTTTCATATTTTTCAATCCTCCTTTTTGATAGTAGAATATCATAATACACTGACAGCTGTATGTCAGCAGGGGATATGAAACCTTACAAAAAATACATAACAGACCAATCGCTTTCTCTAAATCAAGTTTAGGCAGTGATTCGTAATTTGTGCCAGGTGTTTACGGGTTATGCATTTTAATTCATCAGGTTGGACTATTTCAATGCCTGATCCATATTCAATCAGCTGCTTGCTCAATATCTCAAAGGAATCTGTCTGGAATTCGATTTCCATTTTACTTCCCAAATCGGTTTCTTCAAGGAAGCCGAGAGAATACCTGTTCTTGATAGAATTGTATGTCTCCCCTTTTTCAGCTCTAAGAATTACATTATATAGTTTTTTATATGAAAGCATTTGTTTTAATATTTGTTCCAAAGAGCCATCATGGCTTTGACAGAGCTCTTCTTCTATGCAAATGCTTTTAATCCGATCCACACGAAAATTCCTATATTCATTTCTTAGCCTGCAAAACCGATTAAGTACCAGTTCTGTTCATAAAACCCCAGTGATATAGGCTCTATCATTCTGCTTTCCGGTTCTTGCCCTCCTGATGCAGGATATTGAATTGATATTACCCTTTTATTGCAGATTGCAGTCTGAATTGCTGCAATAACGTTATCCGCCAATGTATTTTTCTGTCCAGATGTGCTGTACACGTTAATACTGTTCTCCAACTCCTGTGCATAGTTTTTTTCACCATGCTTCAAAATAGATTTGATTTTATACATAGCTGAATCAAAATCCTTTATAAATGATTCATCTCCATGGCAATTTAAAAATTTCCCTGCTGTAATCAATGCACCCACTTCCGCCGCTGTAAACATTACCGGCGGAAGTAGGAAGCCCTCTACAAGAAAATATCCTTTTCCGGCCTCAGATCCAATTGGTATTCCGGCTTCTTCAAGTGTCCGGATATCTCTGTAAACTGTCCTTAAGCTTATATTAAATCGCTGTGCAATTTCTTTGGCAGGAATTATTTTTTTTGATTGCAGCTGAATAAGAATAGAGGTTACTCTGTTAATCCTGTTCAAATTTTATTCCTCCTCTGTGACTTCCATAAAAAGTATATCCTATGCGTTCTTAAGCTAGCTGCTGTTAGTGCTTCTCATTGCACCCTGGTTATAAAAGCCATACTCACAAACCTCTTCACCAAAACTCTTTACATCTCTAATATAGAACTCTATCTAGCGAACTTTTAGAAAAGATATAAAACATCAGAGTATGGACAGTTGCGGATGTACTTCAGAAAAGATTAGATGTCTAAAAAGCTTGTAGTTAAAGCTTTTTAGACATCTAAATCTAGGTACTAAAACAATTCATCCAGTAAAATATAATATTTTATTTTCTCCCAATCAGGCTTGATCCCCAGTAAGTCAAAAAATAGCTCGACATACTGTTCTTCCCCGATATCCTCCCTGATCGACCGGACGCAGAAGGCAATGTCATACCACTTGTCCGCCCTGCCGCTTCTCCCAAGATCAATAAAGCCACTTACTTTGCCATCTTTCACAAAGATGTTGCTGTCTCCCAGGTCGCCGTGGGAAAAGACAAGTTCCTCTTCGGGCTTTTCCGTCTTTAAAAAATCATACAGCTCGCGCGGATCTTTAAATGGAGTGTCTTCTTCCCAGTTTTCGCAATCCACATCGGCCAGATCGTTATTCAGTAAGTAATCCAATTCGGCTAAGCGGCTGTCTAAGCTATTCGTATAGGGACAATCCGATATGTCGATGGAGTGAAAGAGCCTGATGCACTCCGCATACAGCTCGATAATCTTTTCAGGGCTTTGTTCATCTTCATACTCTTCCGAGCAAAGGACGCCATCGGCCTCACTCATGAGCAGATTGCTCCAGCCATCATGCCGTTCAAAGTGCAGGACCTTTGGAACAGGCAGCTTTCCTTCCAGCCATAGCATCATGTCCTTTTCCCGTTCCACATCATAGGTGGTCCCTTTATACCGGCTGTCCGTCATTTTTAAATATAGGTTTTCATTTTCTCCCACCAGCTTATATACCTTAGCAGGAGACATTCCTTCCGTATCTTTTACGCAGCGGTATTTTTCGATCAGTTTTTTCAATTCCGGTGATATTCTCATTTTAGCCATTTATTATTTCCTTCCTCTTTTCTACAGGGAACCTCTAAAAATTGATTCCCAATCATAATATTTTGCTATTTCGATTATTTTTTCAAAAATCAAGGCAAGAAATAGCCGATTGCCATTGATTCTCGCTAAATATTCAGGGAGGATAAGCCCTAAATATTCAGAATTATTCTCATTTGGGCATAGTTATCCCATGTACACCTCTTTTCGTTTTAAAATAGTATATCTGCAAAAGTTATAAACAAGGTTTGTAAGACCTATATTAAACTCTGCTCGCTTTATGCCAATGGAACGCACAGTAAGACCATGCATAGATACGGTAATAAATCCAAACACATGCTCAATTCTGCATCGAATTTTTGATTTTCTTCGATTGCTTTCTTTTTGTTCATCAGTCAACGGTTTGCCGCGATATCCTTTTTCACATATGCGGTTTTCTACATGTTTCGGAATTTCTTTTCCCACATAGGCGCTGTCAGCGTATATTACCTTGTCAGCTTCTCCGAGAAATTCTGAAAATTCATTGCTGTCATGTATATTTGCTGATGTGGTTGCGTAATCCGTAATAATCTTACTGTCGGCATCCACTTTTACATGATTTTTATATCCGTAATGAGTTTCATCATTTTTCTTTGTCCAACGGGCGTCTGTATCTTTTTGCGCAAGTTTATGGGTATTTTTCTCCCATTCTTTGGGTATCTCGCCATTTTTAATTTGATTGTTTTCCTCACGAGTGTTGCGCTGACGCGGTGCATCCACAAAAGTCGCATCAACAATTGTTCCTGTATGCGTTATAATACCTTGCGATTCCAATTGCGCTGTGAACTGATTAAATAAAGGCTCAATTATTTCTTTTTGCGTAATGGTATCCTTAAAAAGCCAGATTGTTTTTGCATCAGGTACACGCTCTCCCAATGATAAGCCAATAAAACGCTGAAAGCTCATTCGATCAGTTATCTGGTATTCAGTTTGATCATCAGATAAATTAAACAATCGTTGCAATACGAGTATTTTGAACATCATTACAACATCATACGACGGTCTGCCGGCTTTGCTTTTACGTTCTTTACAATTTACCTTTTCAAGCAAAGGTCTGAATGATTCAAAGTCTATAACATTCAGTTTTTCCAATGAATCTCCGAGTTCGGATAATCTCTGTAATTGTGTTTCTTCCGCAAAAAGATTGATCTGCATTTCATTTCAACCGCCTTTATTATAGTATCTTTATTATACCATAATCTGACGATTTTTTCAACAATTTTTTATGAATTTTTAGAGGTTACCTACAGTATTTAAAGATACCCCAAGAAGCTAATTATAACAAGACGAACTCCAATTCACTGTTCCTTGCATTCTAAAACCTTAAATACCAGAAAACAGCTTTTTCAAAGTTGTTTTCAAAGTTGGCGTATAACATAGTATCGACGGAGCCGATTTTGAAACCACAATTATGATAGAATTTACAAGCTATAAGGTTATTGTCCTGGGTTTCAAGCATTAGTCCATGCAAGTTTTTATGCTTTGCCCATTCTATAGATATATTGATAAGCGCGCTGCCTATGCCTTGCCCCCTGAAATCCTTACATACGGCGATATCTTCTATATAAGCGTACCGGTTCCAATTTTTTCGCAGTTTAACTTTTCCGACGCATTTATCGTCTTGGTAGTAAAGATATATTATCTTATCAGTATTGTCAATATATTCAAGGCAATCTGCCTCCTCATCCTCTTCATCCTCTTCGTCTTGGTAGCTTTTTAAATATGGCGCTTCATAGAGTAATTCTGTAAAGGTCCAATTCTCGTTTTCATACCTCGGTATAATCTTACCTATCACCTCAAATGGTTCGCTGGGTTTATCGATATCTTTCAGGTGCCCTGCTTTCATTTCTGTAATCACTGTTCCCGCCTCTCTTCTATATCAGCGGCATATGTGCTATCCAGGCAGCCGGTTTTACCAGTGTATTTTTTATACATGTCCCTGGTATATTTTGTTATATTCCTATCATACTCCGGATAGGCATAATGAAGCCTTTCCGCCACCTCACCGGATACCGCCCTGAACAATTGATGGCATAGAAATAATGCTTCCCATATGTTTTCATAGGAATCCATCCGGTAGGTGGACAAAAGTTTCTCCCACAAATCCTCGGATATATACCTTTCAATAAACTTATAGTTCTTGCCTACACTTAATTTAAAGCCTGTTTCGATGCCGACCTTCCATGATATCATTCTCAGCAGCTCATGGCGAACAATCTGATTAAAATGATCAATAGCAAATAAAATTTCCTTACGGCACAATCCTTTAATAACATAAGGTGTTACATTCCAAAATTCATTGCAGCAATCATCATACTCCCTTGCGCTTGGCTTTCTTACATGATAATCTATATCAGTCGGAACTATGTCCCTTTTAATTCTACAATCTTTATCAATTAGAACCTTTATTAATTTATCGCCCTTTAGGTAATTATCTAACTCTTCCAAGGGCAATAAGGTAAGATCAATTTTATTGTAATCATCAAATAGCATAAGATAGGAAAATCCCTTTTCTTCAGGTGGGAATAATTCCATATCCTCCGGCTTTTGCATCATTATTATATTCCCAAATTGATTAAGCCAGTCATCATTAGATATAAACGGTTCTATATCACTTACAAAATATGTAATATCATAATCCTGAAATTCATCTTTAGGTATATTAATATTTGCGCGTGACCCCTCAAGGGTCACAATTCGAATACGTTCATCCTGTTCTGCTAAAGAAAGTACTAAATCCATCATTTCTTTTTCTGATCTCATTTACATACTCCTCGTTTATTTTTTCTATATTATTACATCTTCTTTTTTGCCGATACAATCAGCATCATTGGGCGTCGCATTTCATCCGCCATCCCCGGAATATCCATCATGTTCTCTGGCGGCTGTGGCTCCACAATCTGATTTATTATAAAACTATTTGAAAGCAGTGTATTTAGATATGTGGTCAGTGTTCTATGATATTTTGTAACCTTTTCTTCCAAAAACATAGCTGTCCGTTTGCCCTCATAATAATAATTGTCCACCGGGAAATGCAGTATTTCTCCTTTTTCGTTAGGCTATGTTAGCCTTCTTCGTGATAAATATAGCATAAAAACAACCACACCTTAGACTTTTCAATATATTGAATTCTAAGATGTGGTTGCTTCTATAACTTACTATAAATTGTTCGTAATATATTAAAATTGTTCACTTAATCAGCTCTACAAATTGAATTTATCCATTGATTAAATCTTGCAACTCATTTACAAAACGACATACATGAAATCCATCACATACCGCATGATGTACTTGAATGGCTAATGGCAAAATATATCTTCCTCTTTCTTCATAATATTTTCCCATTGTAAATATAGGTAACAAATACTCATATCCTTTTTGAAGGTTTAAGTTAAAACCTTCAAATGTTGTCCATGGAATCATTGATACTGGAAAAATATTTTCAGGAATATTCGGCTTTACCATCATTCCTTTTAGTTCTCCGAATTCTTCCATATCTTTTTCATAAGCGGCACAGAAATCATCATACTTGTTAAAATACTCGGTCCAAAGATTGGAAAAAGTTTCCGTATTTTTATGAAATATTGTATAGCAAGGTATCATTTCATCATACACACCTAATTGCCCCTCTGCATTAAATGAAGTTCTAAACTCATCATGTCTATTAACAATAGTAGTAATAAAATATAACATTGTTGGATATAATTTCTTTTTTCTATTTTTTATTTCCGTAATATCCAACTTTACACTCATACTATATGTGCATGGAACTCCAGAAAAATAATGCTCAAAGTATTCTTTTCTATCCCAGTTTTCTTTATCAATAACGGTAAATTTCATTTTTATCCCTCTCTTTCAAATTTCTATTTATCTTTCGCATTATATAACAATTGCGAACTTGATTATATTATACAAAATATCCTATTATTTTTCAATTATAAAATAGTTTCATTAATTTGAAGTAAAGTTCCTTATTTTAGGTTAACTCAATGAATCTATTTCTAATAGTGGCTCTAGTTACATATGTATCCTTAGTAGCTACATTCACTAGCATATCTTTAATTCGGTCATTCTTCTTATTCTTCTTACTTAGTTGTAGAAATTTAAACCAAGCCAAATAATTATTGATATATTTTGTGGATACACCATTAAAAGTCATTAACCATCTCTTAAAGCTACTGTGAAGAGCATTTATATGCTGTAAATGATAAACACTATCTATCATTGATTTTCCTCTAGGAACTTGCTTTAATTCTATATTCAACTTGTCCTTTATTCCTACATATGATTTATGTGAATCTACGCAAAAAGTAGCCTCTTCGCATATTTTATTGTCAAAGAAGTTAACTATTTGATTCGTTGTAATTCTACCATTACAAACCGCACCCATAAGGATATTTCCTTTTCTATCAATTGCTGTCTCTATACAAATCTGCTCTTTTGATATTCCTCTTTTATTCTTATCATTTTTACCTTTACCTCTTTTTCTAGGGTTTCTAGGCATTACAAATGTAGTACTTTTAGAGTGATTCCCTTTAAAAGACTCCTTAATAAAGCATTCATCTACTTCTACTATACCTTCAACTTTATCATTTTTTAATGATAGATTGATTACATCAAGTATCCTATGACGCATGTAAAAAGATGTTTTAACACCTACACCGACTTCTTCAGCACATTTTCTTATAGAAAGTCCTAATATCATTAATTCGCAGTATTTTAGCCATTTATCTAAGCCTAATTTTGTATTAGAGAATGGAGACATAGTAAACTCATCAAAACTTGTACGACAACGTTTACAGATATATCTTTGTCTTCCGTTAGACTTCCCGTTTTTATTTACATCTTTACATTGACATTTTGGGCATTCGTATCCCTTGGAAAATCTACTTTCTTTAACATTATCTCTAATTTCAGAAGAATTAAATAAACTACTTAATACTTCCTGTGCTACCGAAATTAATTCTATAAGTTCATTCTTTTTTAAATCTTTTATCATAGCTTTTATATTTGTTTTTGGCATAATATTAGGTATCCTTTCTACAAATTAGTTGAAATATAGTTTATATCTATATTATAGCCTATTTTAGATAGGATTAATCACGAAGTTAGCTAACATAGCCTTTCGTTATAATACCAGTCTTGTGTTCCATGAGCAGTAAAAACAGGATGTTCAACTGTAAAAACTAAATTGCCACCAGCCTTCAGCATCCTATATATCTTTTTTATTAAATTCTCATAGTCTGCTACATAATGAAACGCAAGCGAACTTAGTATTACATCAAAGCTCTCCTCTGGGAAATCCACATCTTCTATGGCACAGCATTCATATTCAATCTGTGGAAAATGGGTTTTTCCTTTTGCTACTTCGAGCATTTTATGAGAAATATCAACACCTACTACAGAGGAAGCACCGTTTTCCATCGCATATATACAGTGCCATCCATAGCCGCATCCTAAATCAAGCACACGCTTACCCTTAAAATCAGGTAGCATCTTTTTCAAAGTCTCCCATTCTCCCGCACCAGCCAGTCCTTTCTGCGAGCGACTCATTTGACTGTATTTTTGAAAAAATATATTATCATCATATTTGTTTTCTTTCATCTGAACTCTCCTCGTTTAAAAAGTTATTTATCTCCGATACAATTTCATTCACTTCATTATAAAGCTTCTCGGTCATGTCGTAGCATTCAAAAAGTGAGATACCGAGTACTTCAAAAATATGATTTACCTTCTCGGTATATTTTTCAGGTTTATGTTCAAAAGTTTCAAGCAGTTTTATAGCTTTCTTTTCGTTGATACAATAAGCATTATTACATGCAAATAACACTTGATTTAAGCATGAAATAATACGAAAAACATGGCCTGCAATATAATATTTATCCTCTGCTCCCGCATTTGCTTTTACAAACATTAAAGAGAACTCTGCTTCAAATAAAAAAAGTTTATCAAGCTCTTCTTTAGAGCACCAGGGTAAATTTCCGCCTGATTTTTTAATTCGCATAAGCTTTCATTTTTAGCATATTGTATCTTGCTGATAGCCAATTCTCCACGATACATAGCACTTATATAACCATGGGGATGCCCGGTCTGATAATTTGCAGTAACAATTCCTTGCTCCGTATCTTTGATTATTTGTTCCACCCGTTTTATATCACGTAAAATCAGATCAACATGATACCCGTTCATAACTAACCATCCGCCGCCATTGATTCAATCACCCCACGCTCCGGGAGGTACAACAAGGTTGTTTCTATTCTCATCATCCAACTCTGTAGCAATTTGGTTAATCGCTGTCAGGTCAAATGATTCTTGATTGTAATAAATTCCGATATCTATATCAGAATCCTCTGTATGGGTACCTCTTGCACGGGATCCCCCTAATACGATGCCTTCTATAAAAGGCAAAGAGGATAATTTTTCTGTCACTGATTGAATAATATTATATATCATACGAACACACTCCTTTATTTTGCATCTAATTTTCTAATCTCAGTTATCATTGGGCAAACTATTGCAATGCAAATAATTAAAATACCTGATAGTAAAAACCAATGATTTACACCGATTCTATCAGCAAAGAATCCAGAAAGAATTAACCCAATTGGCATAGCAAGAGACATGATACTTCCAGTTAAAGAAAATACACGTCCTAAATATTCAGGCTTAATTTTCTCCTGAAAAAGAGCTGTTTGCACACCGCTGTAAAACGGAACCGAAAGCCCCATTATTGCACAGCAGACTACAAATATGAAAAATCCACTTTGGGGAAGTAATCCTGAAATGGTTAAGCTTATCCCCATCATAAAAATGGATGCCGTTATTAATAAGATTCGCTTTTGGTAATTCCCAAATAACCCTAATAATAGACCCCCTATCAACATACCAGAGGCATAAGCAATCTCCGTAATAGAAATATGCATCGGTGTACCATTAAAATATTCCATAGTGATTAAAGGATATAAAGCATTTATGGGCATATAAACAAACATATATAATGTTCCAACGAGTAATAAAGCAAATAATCCTTTATTTTGCCGTAGTACAGCCATTCCTTCTTTCATTTCTTGTATGAAATTTGGTTTCAAACTTTGCACTTGATCACCCAGCTTAGGAATACGTACAATTGCTACCGTAATAGATGCAATCACAGCACCCAATACATCGATGGCAATAATAGCATTTAGTCCCCAAACGGAGTATAAGAGTGCTGCAACCGCCGGACTAACAATATAGCTTATAGACTGCAAAGACTGACTATAGCCTGCACATTTCGTAAGCTGTTCTTCTGGTACTAAAAGTGGAGTAACCGCATTGAGAGCCGGGGTATGAAAAGCTGTTCCAATGCTACGGATGAACAATACTACCATAACCATCCAGATAGGTAACTCCATATACAATGCAACAATAGCTAGCACGGCCCCAGCTGCTGCGATAATTAAATCAGCACCAATCATTATCTTCTTCCTATCATGACGATCCACTAATACACCAATGGCTGGTCCAAAGACCGCATAGGGTAAAAAACCTACAAGTGAAGCCATAGACAAGACCATCGCAGATCCTGTTTTTTCTGTAAGGTAAAAAATAATCGCCATTTGCAGGATGGCACTAGTGATTAATGATACTGCCTGCCCTGCCCATATTGTATAAAACTTAAGTTTCCAATTGTTGTATTTTTCCATTTATATTATCTCCCTTAATTCCGCAACACTTTGATTTAACTTTATTTATAAGTTCCTGAGCAACAATAAGTTGCCTAGGATTTTGCCGTGTCAGATTTTTCACTTATCTTAGTGTTGCAATTAGAAAACAAGCGAAAATCGTAACAAGGCGCTGCATAGGTACAAATAAAATTCGAAAAACTCACACCTTTTGGAGGAATTTTTTCAATCATGGAGAAATTTGACTCCATGCTTTCACCCGTTATCGACTCAACACTGGGTCAGAGATGCCGCAGTATCATCGGATATCAGTTCAGCGAGATAGTCCGTTCGCTGATGAGCGTTTATTTCTGTGGCGGCTCATGCGTGGAAGATGTAACGTCACAACTGATGCGCCATCTCTCGTATCATCCTACCCTTCGTACATGCAGCTCTGATACCATCCTCAGAGCCATCAAGGAACTGACACAGGAAAACATCTCCTATACTTCCGACCAAGGCAAGACCTATGATTTCAATACTGCAGACAAACTCAACACATTGCTTATAAACGCTTTGGTTTCTACAGGCGAGTTGAAGGAAATTGAGGAATACGATGTTGACTTTGACCATCAGTTTCTTGAAACGGAGAAGTATGATGCAAAACCGACCTACAAAAAGTTCCTCGGCTACAGGCCTGGCGTATATGTTATCGGTGACAAGATAGTCTATATCGAGAACAGCGATGGCAACACGAATGTGCGTTTTCATCAGGCAGACACCCATAAGAGATTCTTCGCTCTTCTGGAATCCCAGAACATCCGTGTAAATCGCTTCAGGGCAGACTGCGGTTCCTGCTCGAAGGAAATCGTCAGTGAGATAGAGAAGCATTGCAAACTTTTCTACATCCGTGCCAACCGATGCAGTTCGCTCTACAATGACATCTTTGCTCTGAGAGGATGGAAGACGGAGGAGATTAACGGCATCCAGTTCGAACTCAATTCCATTCTCGTTGAGAAGTGGGAAGGCAAGTGCTATCGTCTTGTCATCCAGAGACAAAGACGCAACAGCGGCGACCTTGACCTGTGGGAAGGCGAATACACTTACCGTTGTATTCTGACCAACGATTACAAGTCATCGACAAGGGACATTGTTGAATTCTACAATCTGCGTGGCGGCAAGGAACGTATCTTTGACGACATGAACAACGGATTCGGTTGGAGCAGGCTCCCCAAGTCATTCATGGCGGAGAATACTGTCTTTCTTCTGCTTACTGCATTGATACACAATTTCTACAAAACCATCATGAGCAGGCTTGACACCAAGGCTTTTGGGCTCAAGAAAACGAGTCGCATAAAGGCTTTTGTCTTCAGATTCATCTCCGTACCTGCCAAGTGGATCATGACTGCAAGGCAATACGTGCTGAATATCTACACAGAGAACCGCGCTTATGCAAAACCCTTCAAAACAGAATTCGGATAAGAATCCTTTCTTTCCGGTTAGAATATGCGTATTGCCTCAAGTCGCATTGTGGGGTAAGGGGAAGGTATGCACAAATCGGACAAAATTCACGCTCATACTATCATGATGCATAGTGTTCAAGCTCTTTACTGCAATTGAGATTGCCATTGAGATTGCTTGCGGATTTTAGGATATATAGGGGCATGTTCTTCAACTCCCGGACAATCCTCTCTACGGTTGCATCATCCACAGTACCACGCATCTGTCCCACGCAGAGGGCAAGCAGCATCAGCACCGTTACCTGTCCTGTAAAAGCCTTGGTAGAAGCCACACCTATCTCAGGTCCTACATGGATGTATGTCCCGGAATCCGTATTTCTTGGGATAGAGGCACCCACGACGTTGCAGATGCCATACACAAAAGCCCCCTTGCTCCGTGCCAACTGTATGGCGGCAACGGTTCCGAGCGGTCATACTTCCTTTGTAACTCCATACACTTCTCAAAGGAGAAGTCGGATGCCTCAAAAAGAGGCTGGATAAGGTGGGCGCATTCGTTCAGCAGTCCCTTGACGATGTGGATGTTCATCTCGTGGCAGTTTCGGCAAATTGCACTGTTGCAGTTGATATACCGATGACTGTTGATGAAGTCATCTACATAGCGGTCATACCGCTTGCCATTCAAAATCACATCCTGAAGATAGAGTTCTCTCGCTTCTAAGAGTAACTCAAACAATTCTTCTGCTACATCCTGTTCGGTAGCGAAGTGGGTCAGGTGTTGCTTCTCTTCAAAAAAAGAGAAGACTTTTTAATTTGTTTTTGCATACTAAATTACTTATTTATAAGTTTATGACGACTGAAATATAAAAATTACACAACATGGTTCAGTATTAGGTTATAATTCTTGTAAAGTTACATTCCTCCTCCCAACGCATGGTAAAGTTTAATTATACTTTGTATGCGTTCAAAACGAGTTTGTAACTGTTGCACTTCCGCTTCGAGAAGAGACTGTTTGGCGGTCAGCACTTCCAGATAGGTGGTATTGGAATGACGCATCAGCGATTCTGTCTTTCGCACAGCGTCGCATAATGTTTCAACCTGCCGAGCATTGATTTCAATTTGCGATTTTGCCGTCTGCCATGCGGTCAGAGCATCGTTCACTTCCTTTCCTGCGTTCAGTAATGATTGCCGGAACAACAGTTTGGCTTCTTCCTGACGGCTTTTGGCTATCTTCAAGTTGGCGATGTTTACGCCCCGGTTGAATAACGGCTGTGTCAGGGAACCGATGGCATTAAGTAACCATTGTCCGGGATTTACGATTACGCCACCGCCGTTATTAGTCCATCCAAGAATTCCCGAGAGGGTAATATTGGGATAGAAGGCGGCACGGGCCGCATTGGTGGCGTAGAATGCTTGCGCCAGTTCCATTTCAGCCTGACGCACGTCGGGACGGTTGGAAAGCAGTTGCAAAGGGACTCCGATCGAGACAGTATCGGGGAAAGCAGCCTCGGCCAGATCACTTCGTCCAATCGAGTGTGACGGCATGGCAAGTATCGCAGACAGGGCGTTTTCTGTTTCGGAAATACTCTTGCGTA
>OOAG01001323.1_pt1 | contig 18732 bp, 15 predicted proteins | sample 1671461 | NCBI WGS metagenome assembly OOAG01 (sample SAMN06348159, study PRJEB24527) | human gut metagenome | biome: human gut; feature: ankylosing spondylitis patient; material: feces | host: Homo sapiens | place: China | collected 2015-10 | reverse complement strand
ATGCATATGCTATAAAAAAGCATGAGGCATTTTAAAATGGTAGCAAGACCGTTTTTTATGACATTGCCCGGATATCCCGGAAGAATGGATGAAAAAGAAATATTAAATGACTTGGAATATCTGCAGCAGACCTATCCCGGAGAAGTCAGACGCTGTCAGCGCAGGATTGCGGAAATATTGGACAAATACGATTACGAAGGAAGTATGATCTATGACGAATATCCGGACCGCTTCAGCCTCTACCGGATCGCTGATACCATTGGTAAGATCCTGGAGCGGGAATCGGGAAAAGTCTCCGGAGATCTGATCCAGGTACTGGTGTGTGATGAGATCTACAAGAGAAGACACGGCGGAAAACGCGGAATGATTGCATTTTTATAGCAAAGAGGAAGCATTTATGTTACAATGAACACTGTGAATTCATCAGGCATGAAGCGTATGGAAGCAGGATAAACTATGGAAGAATTGAAAATACTTTTACAGAAAATTTTGAATAAAGATCTGCAACAGATCATTCTAAGCAACAGTCGTAATCCGGAACAGATACAGAAAGTAAAGATCCGACCGGTATTGATCCGGGACGAATTATTGTTTCAGGAGACGAGATACAAAGGAACGCAGGTATTTCATGAGAATTATACAGCGGCGCAGATGACGGACGGAATCTGTGCCGCATTGCAGGAACAGTTCCGGCAGGGAGAATTTACGGCAAAAAGCTTACAGGCTACGGCGTTAGTCAGTAAAAAAGGAAAGCTGACTCTGAAGGTGAAAATAACGGTGCATCAAAAGCGGGGAAAAGTACCGCTCCCGAACAGGAGGATCTGCAGGCACTTTCGCATAACCGTACCAAGCATTATATCTTAGAGGAAGGAAAGCCTGTGGATTTTCTGGTGGGACTGGGTGTGCAGACGCCGGACGGCCGTGTGACGAAGGCGAGATTCGATAAGTTCCGCCAGATCAACCGCTATCTGGAATTCATCGAGGATGTGATCAATGAACTGCCGACAGACCGGACGATCCGGATCATTGATTTCGGCTGCGGCAAATCTTATCTTACTTTTGCCATGTATTACTATCTGCACGAATTACAGCATAGAGATATTCAGGTGACCGGACTGGATCTGAAGACTGATGTGATCAAACATTGCAATGAACTGGCGGAGAAGCTGGGCTATGACAGATTAAAATTTGAACGGGGAGACATCAGCACCTATGAGGGAACGGATGTCGCGGATATGGTGGTGACACTGCATGCCTGTGACCTGGCGACGGATTATGCCCTGGACAAAGCGGTAAAATGGGGAGCCAGAGTTATCCTGGCGGTACCCTGCTGTCAGCACGAACTGAACAGACAGATTCAGTGTGATTCTCTGAAGCCGGTATTGAAATATGGGATCATCAAGGAACGTATCGCGGCACTGCTTACAGATGCCCTCAGAGCGAATCTCCTGGAACAGCAGGGGTACGAGACACAGATACTGGAATTCATCGACATGGAACATACACCTAAGAACCTGTTGATCCGTGCGGTGAAAAAGGGCAGCATGCGCCCGAAGCACAGTACGGATATCCGTACTGTGGAGGAACTGCTGCATGTGGCGCCGACACTGGACAAACTGCTGAATAATAAATGAGTGAAGAAGCAAGAATGAAGAAAACGATTATTAAAATTGCCGTGTGCGTTGTGGTGTTTATAGCATCAGCGTTTATCATCGGCGGCATTATGAATCAGGGACATAATAACATGACCATGGAAATGGCTCCGGCGACACTTCCCGTGATCACCATGGAGAGCGGCGGTGTGGCATGCAACGAGCTGCATGGCAACACAGTGGAAATGGATGTCGCATACCAGAAAGATACCGTGACTATGCTGGGTGCGGGCAGACAGGCAAATTTTACCGTGGATACCTATGGCAGAGAAATCACGGGAATTTCCATGGAAGTCCGCAGCATTGACGGTTCCCGACTTATAGAGAACGGAGAAGTCACCGGATGGAAGGCGGGAGGTAAAAGCTTTCCGGTCACGCTGACTTTAAAAGACCTGATCGATACCAATACACAGTACAGCCTGACCCTGATCCTGGAATTGGAAGGGGAACAGAAGGTCTACTATTATACAACGATCCTGTGGAACGACGACCTGCATATCGCAGAGATCCTGGAGTTCGCATCGGATTTCCATGGGAAACTGTATGACAAAGAAGCGGCAAAGGAACTGACTAAATACCTGGAACCGAATTCGAAACTGACGGATAACGGTACTTTTCACAAAGTGAACATCCACAGCAATTTCCAACAGATTACCTGGGGGAACCTGGAGCCTGCCCAGGAGGGAGCAGCTTCCCTGCGCCTGGTACAGGTGAATGGGAACATTGCTTCCCTGCTGATGGATTTTGTAGTGTCTACCGGTGAGGGGAAAAATAAGATATATTATAGCGTGGAAGAATACTATCGCGTCAGATGTACCTCGGAGAGAATGTATCTGCTGGATTATGAGCGGACCATGACGCAGATCCCGGATACCGGGCGGAAGTATGCCAATGACAAGATTCTCCGGGGGATCACGGATGAAAATGTGGACATGGTGGAGAGCACCGATGGAAATACCGTGGTATTTTCCGATAGGGGACAGCTGCTTTGCTATAACGCGGTGACCAATGGGCTCACGGTGATCTTCTCTTTCTATGACAAGGACAATGCGGACTGTCGTACGCTGTATGACCATCACGGTATCAAGATCCTCGATGTGGACGAGGGCGGCAATGTAAAATTTGCCGTATACGGCTACATGAACCGCGGAAGACATGAGGGCGAGACCGGCATTCAGATCTTAAGTTACGACAATTCGCTGAACACCATCGAGGAAGAGGTCTATATTCCGTATTCCAAGAGTTATGCAGTGCTGAAAGACGAGATGGGCCAGCTTTTGTACCGGAACAGGCAGCAGCATCTGTACTTTTTCCTCGAAAACGGTGTCTATGATGTGGATCTGGAGAACCGAAGCGCAGAGCAGCTGGTAAGCATCCGGCAGGATGACAGTCTTCAGGTATCGGAGAATCATGAGATCATCGTATGGCAGGAAGGGGACGATATCAATCACAGTGATCAGCTGAATGTGCGGAACCTGAATACCGGAGAACAGACCGTGATCCGGGCTGAGGATGGGGATGCCATCCGTCCTCTTGGCTTTATGGGAGAGGACATCATCTACGGAGTGGCAAGGGAGAGCGATATCCGCACGGAGAATTCCGGACAGATCTTCTATCCTATGTATAAGGTATGTATCAGTAATTCTTCCGGTGCCAGCCTGAAAGAATACGGGCAGGAAGGAATCTATGTCGTGGGATGTACGATCGAGAGCAACCAGATCACACTGTCACGCCTGCAGCGGACAGAGAACGGCAGCTACCAGGAGATCCTGGATGACCAGATCATGAATAATGTGGAAGAAGAAGCCGGACAGAATAAAGTGGTCACGGCAAATATCGATATTTATGAGCGTTATGTGCAGATTCAGACGAAATCTTCCATTGATGCGAAGACCATCAAGGTGCTGAACCCCAAGGAGGTTGTATTCGAGGGCGGCAGAGAGCTGGAACTGGATGCGGTCAGTGAAGTGCCCCGGTATTATGTTTGCAATGCGTATGGCGTATACGGTATCTACAGTGCTCCGGGCACGGCGGTGAAGGAAGCCTATGACACGTCCGGCATTGTGACCAATGACCGCGGAGTTACGGTATGGCTCAAAGGAAACCGTGTCAGCAGGAATCAGATCATGGCCATCAAGGAAGAGAGCGTCACGGAGCAGAAGAACAGCTTGGCTGTATGCCTGGATAACATTCTCAGACATGCCGGAATTACCCGTAACACCGAGTACGATCTGGCACAGGGCAAGACTGCTACTACGATCCTGTCGGAAAATATGACGGGAGTACAGGTACTGGATTTAAGTGGCTGTACGCTGGATGCAGTGCTGTATTATGTGAATCAGGATATCCCGGTATTGGCGATCCTGGAGGACGGGGAAGCAGTGCTGGTGACAGGATTTAATGAATTCAATGTGGTCATTATGGAACCTGCCACCGGCAAGCTGTATAAGAAGGGAATGAATGATGCCACAGCGTGGTTTGCTGAGAATGGCAATCATTTCATCACGTACATGAGAACAGAGAATTAAATTGCTTATTTCTGTACGTCAAAAATGTATTTGCGATATTTCTGCAACACGGTACGAAGCAGCATACCCAGGATGCCGCAGGAGATCACTTCCCCGATGCCTACGGTCAGCATGAAATAAGGAATGCCACCCTCTAAATGATACACATAAGCCAGCACGAAAGGAACGATGATGGTGTTGGCGATGATGGGAGGCAGGGGAGCCAGCCATTTGTTCTTATCCCGCAGCAGATATGTGCCGAAGGCACCGATCAGGGTTGCGAGACTGCCGAAGATAATGTCGAGCAGCATACAGCCGGTCATGGTATTGCTGATGATACATCCCAGGAAAAGTCCCGGTATGGCAGCAGGGGTAAATACGGGAAGAATGGTCAGGGCTTCCGAGAAGCGGACCTGAATGGCATAATTTGCCAGTCCCAGAGCGTTGGCTAACATGGTCAGCACAACATAGAGAGCAGCGATCACCGCTCCGTGTACGAGGTACAGTACTTTCTTGTTCATTTGTTTTCTCCTTTAGTTTTTATTTACGTGTGGAAGGTCCCGAACACACGAATGGATTTCCGAAAAGCCTTGATTTCAGGGCGTTTCAGCCTTACCAGTATACCAGTATTCCGGAAAAAGTCAAGCCCGGGTACAAGGATTTTTGTAAATGGTGAATTTTATTGACGAAATCAAAAGAGAGTGTTAGGATAATAAAAGAAAAGAGTGCTACCGTACAGCAACGGTTCACCTAAGTTAATAGTTACTTATCAAAAAAGCAACTCAATCCTGGCGAGGGCGGTTGCTTTTTTGATGTTTATGTTTCCGTGCAGTCTGTACGATACTGATAAGCGTTACGATGATACTGATGATCGTAACAACAATACCGACAATGCCTACCACTGTTTCCAGCATCTTATGTACCTTTCAATAGATTTCCCATCTGTATCACCTCCAATAATACTGGAAGCTCTCAAAATGTCATCATTTTGGCGAAAGGTGAACCGCTTACCGTTTTGGTAACACTCCATTTTTATTATAAAATACAATGCCGGGAATAGATACTTTAGATTCGGAAAATAGGTAACGAAATATGCCATGCGGAAATTGGCTGTTTTCCCGAAAATAAAATTTGTGCAAAATAACCAATAGTTGCATTTTCCACATAAAAATGCGAAAATATAGGATAGTGCATTGATTGCAAGGAAGTAAGGAGAAAGCTATGTATATTATCGCAGGGCTGGGAAATCCAGGCAAAGAATATGAAAATACCAGACATAATATCGGGTTTGATGTCATAGACAGATTAGCAGAGGAAGAAAATATCGCCGTCATGGAGAGTAAGCATAAGGCGCTGATCGGCAAGGGCTATGTGGCCGGACAGAAGGTGATCCTGGCGAAGCCCCAGACTTTCATGAATCTGAGCGGTGAGAGCATCCGGGAGATCGTGGATTATTACAAGGTGGATGACACCGCGGAACTGATCGTGATCTCCGACGATATCAGTCTGGATGTGGGACAGATCCGTATCCGCAAAAAAGGCAGCGCCGGTGGCCATAACGGCCTCAAGAATATCATCAAAATGTTAGGGCATGATACTTTTATCCGCGTGCGCATGGGCGTGGGAGAGAAGCCGAAGAACTTCGATCTGGCAGACTACGTGCTGGGACATTTTCCGGCGGAGGAACGAAGCATCATGGACGAAGCGGCGAAGACCGCAGCAGAAGCTATCCGTATGATCATCACTGAGAATGCGGATGCAGCCATGAACCATTTTAACAGTAAGAAAGCGTAACGGTTGTATAGTAAGAGGAAAAAGCGATGCAGGCACTGATTGCGCCACTGAAAGAACTGGCGGAATATGATGAGATCCGAAAAGTGACCAGACAGGGAAAAGGAACCGTAGCTCTGTCCGGCTGTGTGGACTCCCAGAAACTTCATATGATCTACGGACTCAGCGATGGCCTGAAATACAAGGTCATCGTTACTTATAGTGACTTAAAGGCCAAAGAGATCTACGAGGAATACCGCTTTTATGACAGAAATGTCATGCTGTATCCGGCGAAGGACCTGATCTTTTTCCAGGCGGATATCCACGGCAATCAGCTGGTGCAGGAGCGGATCAAGACCCTGCGCAGAGTCGTGGAGGGTAAGCCGGTCACCATTGTTACCACCTATGCGGCACTGATGACACCGCAGGTATTGTGGGAGGAGAAAGACATCATCCGCACCGAGCGGGGCGGCAGTCTGGACGAGAGCAAACTGGCATCCAGACTGGTGGCTATGGGATATGAGAAAGCCTATCAGGTGGAAAGCCCGGGGCAGTTCTCCATCCGTGGCGGCATTGTGGATATCTTTGATCTGACGGAGGAAAACCCCTATCGTATCGAACTGTGGGGAGATGAGGTGGAGTCCATCCGCAGCTTCGACATCCTGAGCCAGCGTTCCATTGAGAAGCTGGAAAGCATCACTGTCTACCCGGCCACAGAGTTTGTACTGTCGGAAGAGCAGATCCGCAAGGGCAGCAGTAAGCTTGAAAAAGAAGCAGACAAACAGGAAAAAATCGTCCGGGATGCCCACCAGCCGGAGGAAGCCCACAGGATCGCCACACAGGTCAGCGAATTGAAAGAGCAGCTGCTGGAGTTCCAGAGTAAGATCAATCTGGAAGGGTACATCCGCTATTTTTATGAAAATACGGTAACCATGCCGGAACTGCTGTCAGATATGGCGGGGCGTTCTCTTGTCTTCTACATCGATGAACCGGCGAGAGTGAAGGAACAGGCGGATGCCATCGAACTGGAATTTCGGGAGAGCATGGAACAACGTGCCAGAAAAGGTTATGTGCTGCCGGGACAGATGAACATTCTCTACAGTGGGGAACAGGTAGCGGCTACTTTAGAGAAAAATGCCGTGGTGACCCTGGCTACCATGGAGACCAAGTACGGATATTTCAAGAAAGAAATGCATGTGGACATTGCTGCCCGCAACATCGCCCCTTATAACAACAGCTTTGAAGCCCTGGTCAAGGATCTGAAAAAATATAAAAAGAACGGCTACCGGGTACTGCTGTTGTCCGGTTCCCGTACCAGAGCCAGACGTCTGGCGGAGGATCTGCGGAACACCGAGGATGCCGGACTGACAGCAGTATACACAGAAGACCCCATGAGGGAAGTACAGCCGGGAGAGATCCTGACCTATTACGGGCATGTGAACAAGGGCTTTGAGTATCCCTGGCTGAAATTCGTGGTGCTGTCCGAGAGTGATATTTTCGGAGCGGAGAAGCGTAAGAAAAAGAAGAAAAAGCTCTATCAGGGGCAGAAGATCAATGATTTCAACGACCTGAAGATCGGGGATTATGTGGTACATGAGACCCACGGACTGGGCATCTATAAGGGCATCGAGAAGGTAGAGGTAGACAAGGTCGTCAAGGATTACCTCAAGATCGAATACCGGGACGGCGGCAATCTGTACATTCTGGCCACCGGACTGGATGTGATTCAGAAGTACGCCTCCGCCGATGCAGCGAAGAAGCCGAAGCTGAACAAACTGGGCGGCAAGGAATGGGAACACACCAAGACGAAGGTACGCAGTGCCGTCAGCGCCGTGGCGAAGGATCTGGTGGAATTATACGCTGTCCGACAGCAGAGCGAGGGCTATGCTTTTGGAAAAGATACGGTGTGGCAGCGGGAGTTCGAGGAAATGTTCCCATTTGAAGAGACAGAGGATCAGCTGAATGCCATCGCGGACACCAAGGCGGATATGGAAAGCCATCGGATCATGGACCGCCTGATCTGCGGAGATGTGGGCTACGGCAAGACTGAGATCGCCATCCGGGCCGCTTTCAAGGCTGTGCAGGAGGGAAAACAGGTGGTCTATCTGGTGCCCACCACCATTCTGGCACAGCAGCATTACAACACCTTTGTGCAGAGAATGAAGGATTTTCCTATCAACATCGCATTGATGAGCCGCTTCCGTACGCCATCGGAGATCAAAAAGACGGTGAAGGATCTGGAAAAGGGCATGGTGGATATCGTGATCGGTACCCACAGAGTATTATCTGCGGATGTGAAGTTCAAGGATCTGGGTCTGCTGATCATTGACGAGGAACAGCGTTTCGGTGTGGCCCATAAGGAGAAGATCAAGAAATTAAAAGAAAACGTGGACGTGCTGACCCTGACGGCAACCCCCATTCCCCGGACACTGCATATGAGCCTGATCGGTATCCGGGATATGAGCGTGCTGGAGGAGGCCCCCAATGACCGACTGCCGATCCAGACTTTTGTCTGCGAATACAATGACGAACTGGTGAGAGAGGCCATTGTCCGGGAAATGGCCCGGGGCGGACAGGTCTACTATGTCTACAACCGGGTGAACAATATTGCGGATATCGCGGCACAGATCGCAAAGCTTGTGCCGGAAGCCAACGTTGCATACGCCCATGGACAGATGAAGGAACACGAACTGGAGCGGATCATGTTTGATTTCATTAACGGAGAGATCGATGTGCTGGTGTCCACCACCATCATAGAGACCGGACTGGATATTTCCAATGTCAACACTATGATCATCCACGATTCGGACAATCTGGGATTGTCCCAGCTGTATCAGCTCAGAGGCCGTGTGGGTCGTTCCAACCGGAATGCCTATGCTTTTCTGATGTACAAGCGGGATAAGATGTTAAAAGAAGTGGCGGAAAAGCGGCTGGCGGCCATCAAGGAATTTACGGATCTGGGCAGCGGCTTCAAGATCGCCATGCGTGATCTGGAGATCCGCGGCGCCGGTAATCTGCTGGGATTAAGTCAGCACGGACATATGGAGGCCGTGGGATATGACCTGTACTGCAAGATGCTGAACGAAGCGGTGCAGAACCTGAAGGGCATTCATACGGCAGTGGATTTCGCTACGGTGATCGATCTGGATGTGGATGCCTACATTCCGGCGGAATACATTGTCAACGAGACACAGAAGCTGGATATTTACAAACGGATCGCCGGCATCGAGACGATAAAAGAGCGGGATGAAATGAAGGATGAACTGTTAGACCGCTTCGGCAACATCCCCAAGGCAGTGGACAATCTGCTGCGGATCGCCCTGATCCGTATGGCGGCCCACGGTCTGGACATGACGGAGATCAAGGGCAAGAACGAACGCATTACCTTCAACTTCCGGCCGGATGCGAAGATCGATCCCCGCAAGATTCCGGATTTCCTGAAAAAGCATAAGGATGAATTAAGCTTTACTGCTTACGGCAATCCGTTTTTTACCTATAAGTATAAAAAGACGGGACTGGTGGAGACCGATGCGGAGCTTTTGATGGGCAGAACCGAGGAATTATTGGAAGAAATGAAAGAATTGGTGCTGGAAACAGAGCCGGTTCAGAATAATTAAGAGAGTTTTATGGGACTTTAAAAATGATACCTTTTTATCAGAACAGGGAACGAAAGGATTCTGATAAGGAGGTATTTTTTATGAAAGGATATGTGACTGCCAGCGGATATATGGGATATGTGGAGAATGAATATATCTTATTTGCCAGCGAAGATGACTATTTTGATTACATGGAGGCTATTTAGGGACAGCAACATACCAGTCATAAAAAGGTGTCAGGGTGAAGCTGTCTTTGAACAGATCGGCCTCTGTGTAGTAAATAATATAAATACTGTCAGTGGATATGGTATCGTAATTGATGCGCGTATTGACCCGGATTCCGTCAGCGGTGGTAAAGGCGGCCGGAGCCGGGGCAACATCATAGGTAACGGTAGCCAAGTACTGGGAAGGCAATGTTTGTGTATACAGAAGCAGTCTGGGCCATTGCGTTGCCTTTTCCGCGCTGATCGTAGTCAGACCGAGCGTCTTGCACTGTTTCATCGAATACGCAACACAGTCTTCTACACCTTGGGAAAAATAAGCGTTTGTAGTTTCCGCATACTTGGTGTAATAGTCCTTTTGGAACAGAACCAGACAGATGAGGAAGAATGCAGTGGTGCAGCCTGTAAAAATCCTGCCGAGAGATTGAGACTTCCCCTTCAGGAAGCAGGAACATTTCCAGATACCATATGCCTCGCATAAGACAAGCGGGATATAGAGATCATTGATCTGATGCATCCTGGCGGTGACCAGCAGCGAGGTGATTCCACCTCCCATCAGCTGGGCAAACAGGAAGAATTCCCAGCAAAACACATGCTGCCGCACAGAACGAATCAGCCGGTACAGCATACAGACGATTCCGATCAGGATGAAAAGGCGGCCAATGTCGTAAAATAAACCCCAGGGCGGCAGAAAATCATAGGGACTTCCGGTATCCTGCAATAACAATAAATGCGCCGTGTTTTTGAAATTCGCATAAACAGAACTTAGGGAAAAAGCAATCTCTCCGCCGCGATACCTCTGTGTTTTGGGAATGGTGATCCAGGGTAAGGCGATCTCCGGCAACAGTCCCTGATTGACCAGGACAAATAAAAGCAACGGTAATGCCAGGACAAACAGGAGCAGAACAGACAGAACGCTGTAACGGTTGCAATGGATTTTATGATAGCGGATCCCGTAACATACCTGCAGAGCCAGCAGGATGGGAAGCATCGGCCAGATCACTGCGTAGCAATAGAGGGAGAGACCGTAAAAAAGTGCCGAGAGCAACAGATAACGGTTGTCATTCATGCCCCGTACGAAAAAGTACAGACCAAACATGAGAAAACCGGGGGCCATATTGGCATCCAATGCCCAACGACAGGCCATGATGTGCCAGGGACAGACGCTTAAGGCGAATAAGGCCCAGAGACCCGCAGTGTGGCCGAACATTTCCTTTACCAGACAATAGACGCACCAAAGCGTTAGAATACCTACCAGTGCCTGAGGAAGCCTTCCGAGAAAAGTAGTGGGAATCCCTTTGTTCAACAGTAGGAGAGGAGTGAGAAGCCAGGAGTACATGGCACTCTGCCCGTCTCCCCAGCTGGACATATAGATGGGGAATGCATAGCCTGCGGAATCCCGGCCTTCGTGTAAAAGGTCATAGGAGTTCAGCAGGACAAAAGCCTCATCCTGATGTAGGCCACCGGGCACCCGGGACAGGTATAACAGACGCAGAAGTGCTCCCAGTAACAGAATCAGAACCGGACAATAACGTCTGTAAAAAGTGTTACTATCGGAAAGGAATTTTGAATGCATAAAAATACCTCAATTCTTAGAATGATAATACAGATTGATTATAGCAGATATTGACGGCAAATTCAGTATTTTCGTTAAATTTTTAATTTATGTCTGGCACCTTTACCGACGCCATATATTTGTGTTATAGTACAAATGTAAAGAGAAAATGTAAGGGGTTTCAATGGCACACTGTGAGGAACACCGGAGAGATTCCGATACAACATTTGGCAAAAATGCAGATGGGAGTTTATATTATGGAACTGACTGAGAAGAAGGAATTTGACCTGCTCTCCCTGGGAGAGATCATGCTGAGATTATCACCGCCCGATAATGAGCGTATCACCAGAGGCGACAGCTTCAGCAAGCAGGCCGGAGGTGCAGAACTGAATGCCATCACCGGTGCGGCAATGCTGGGATTGCGCTGTGGTATCATCTCCAAGCTGCCGGCCAATGACCTTGGTGTATATATTAAGAACCGTGTACGTCTCTGCGGCGTCAGCGATGACTATCTGGTATATGACGATGATAAGGATGCGAGACTGGGTGTGTACTATTATGAGAATGGCGCTTATCCGAGAAAACCCCGTATTGTCTATGACCGTAAGAATACTTCTATCAATAAACTGAGTGTTGCGGACTATGATGACAGCCTGTATAGTGATACCCGTTGCTTCCATACCAGTGGTATTACACTGGCGCTGAGCCCCGAGCTGAGAGCAACCGCCATTGAGATGATCAAGCGTTTCAAGGCGCAGGGAGCCATCATCTCCTTCGATGTGAACTTCCGCGGCAATCTGTGGACCGGTGCTGAGGCGAAGGAATGCATCGAATCCATTCTGCCTTATGTAGATATCTTCTTCTGCTCCGAGGACACCGCACGCCTGACTTTCCTGAAGGAAGGCGATGCCAAGAGCATTATGAAGAGCTTCACGGAGGAGTATCCGATTTCCATCGTGGCATCCACACAGCGTATCGTACATAGCCCGAAGCGTCATACCTTCGGTTCTATTATCTACAGCGCCAAGGATGATACCTATTATGAAGAGGCTCCGTACACCGATATCGAAGTTGTAGACCGTATCGGAAGCGGTGACGCTTATATCTCCGGTGTCCTCTATGGACTGCTGGCACATCCCGGCGAGTACCAGCGGGCACTGGAATACGGTAATGCCATCAGTGCACTTAAGAACACCATCCCCGGTGACCTGCTGTGCACTGACCTGAAGGAGATTCAGGGGATCATCAAGGAGCATAAGTCCACCGGACGCATTGCGGAGATGGATCGCTAAAGCATTTCCCCTTCTTATCTGATCGAACAAATAGAAAAGACAAAGCTCTGTCATGTTAATTGAAGTGCATGACAGGGCTTTTTCTGTTTATTTTTAACAATAATAAACCTAAAATATATTAAAAAGCCTGCTATACAAGATTAAATTAGTTTGATATACTAAAGATTGATATAGTATTAAAAGCAGGATGTTATCAGATGGAAGATTTGAGAAACAGAAGGGAGACAGCAATTTGGAAAAGGAAGACCGTATCCGGCAGAAAGAACAATGGAAACAACTGTCTCCTTCTGAAAAATGGCAGTATTTTATAGACTATTATCTGTGGGTTACCATAGGCGTGACAACGGGAATCGTCATTCTGATCTTCCTGATCGTGCATTTTGCCACCAAGACAAGCTTCGTCATGGGAGTCATGGCAGTGAATACGGACGGAGAGCACATCGAAGCCACCGGTCCGGATTATTTTACGGATTTCCTGCGGGAGCACGGTGTGACTTCCAAACGGGATGTGGTCAACTTAAACTATACGATCTGGATCGATCCCAACTCGGATTCCGATGTGGATTCCACGAATCTCAGCACGATCCAGGTATTGTTCATGACCCGGTCGGTGGATGTGTTTTTTTCTGACGAAGAATTTTTGAAGCTTATGGGCGGCACGGATTATCTGGCGGACCTGCGGGATTATCTGCCTAAGGAACTATTGGACAGATATGAAGATCAGCAGATCATGGTGTTAAATACCATGACGGGAGAAACGATTGTGGCGGGGATCCGGCTTGAGAACAACGAATGGGTAAGGAAGACCGGATGGTATCAGGAGACCGCAGCCGTGGGGCTGGCGGATGGCATGAAGAATCCGGAGCTGGCAGTGGCACTGTTGGAGGAGATCCTACAGTAGTTCCGCCACGGCTGCCTGCGCCTGCGGCAGATGATGCGCTGTGGGAACGTGGATGAAAGAGCACGGTGGGAACAGGAAGGCATGGAGTATAAAGAGGGAATGGATAACATGGACGCAAATGAAAATGACAGAAAACATTATCGGGGAATCAAAAAGCAGACGGATAATCCGTTTTTGAACCTTTATCACATTGATGCCCTGGGACGGGACGGAACGCCGTTTCATTATTATTTTGCATCGCGAAATGATGAAAACAATATCAAACACAAGACCCACAGTATGCGCCCCGAGGGCATGGCGGTCTACGCAGTGACAGAGGACAGAGAGAAACTGGTGCTGGTGCGTCAGTACCGGTATCCCGTGAATGATTATCTGTATGAATTGCCGGCGGGACTGATCGAGCCGGGGGAGACTGCTTCGGAAGCCGCCTGCCGGGAAATGATCGAAGAGACCGGCTGGAGGCTGGAGGTCTACGAAGGCGGAGAACCGGCTTTCCGAAGAGGATTTTTCCTGGCACAGGGGCTGACAGACGAGAGCGGCAGCATGATCTTCGGAACCGTGACAGAGAATGTGGGACAGCAGATGGAAAATACCGAGGATATTCAGGTGATCCTGGCAGACAGACAGGAAGTACTTCGTATCCTGCGGGAAGAACGGGTGTCCATGCGCTGTGGACTGATGCTGATGCAGTTTTTGAAGGCGGAAACGGAAGCACCATTTGCTTTTTTATATCTGTGACAGAACCCTTGGGCGATTTATTATTCGGAAATGCCCGGAAGAACCGATATTGTGAAAACGGCTATTGGTTATTAATTTTTATAAAGGAAGAGGTAAATTATGGCAATCAGATACATCGAACAGGACAGAACCTTCTGGCTGGACACGGAACACACCAGCTATCTTCTGGCAATTGTAGATCAGGAGAATTTTGTGGGACACGTATATTACGGTCAGAAATTGCAGTATACCGAGAATACACCGGCACCGGTATATTTGCTGCGTACGGGAGAAGCACCCTTCGTTCCGTCACAGAATAACAGAGAACGTGTGTCATTTCTGGATTCTTTCCCCATGGAATATCCGGGAAACGGTCTGGGAGATTACAGAGAAAGCGCCATTTCCGTGCGGACAGCACAGGGACATGTAGGAGTGCAGTTACAGTATGTCTCTCATGAGATCGTAAAGGAGAAGCCGGCACTGCCGGGACTTCCTTCCACATTTCCGGGGGATGAGGACTGCGATACCCTGATCCTGCATCTGGCGGATCCGGTCATCGGTCTGGCTGCAGACCTGATCTATACTACATTTGAAGAGGAAGATGTGATCACCCGCAGTGTGATCCTGAAAAATACGGCGGGGCAGCCTATTTATGTGACAAAAGTTATGTCTGCCTGTCTGGATCTGGACGGCACGGATGAAAAGTATGACATTCTTACGCTGCACGGCTCCTGGGGGAGAGAGCGTCAGATGGAGAGAAGAAGTCTGATGCACGGCAAACAGAGTGTTGGCTCCGTGCGGGGAGAATCTTCCCATCAGGAGCATCCCTTTATCGCACTGCTTTCTGCGGATGCCACGCAGGATGCCGGTGAAGTCTACGGTATGCACTTTGTATACTCCGGCAATTTTCTGGCACAGGCGGAGCTTTCCCAGTTCGATTCCATCCGTATGACTATGGGCATTCATCCGGAGAACTTTGTCTGGAAACTGGAGCAGGGAGAAAGTTTCGCAGCACCGGAAGTCGTTATGACCTATTCCTCAGAAGGATTGAGCGGGATGACCCATCATTATCACGATATGTACCGCGGCCATCTGATCCGCGGCGAGTACCGTGATAAAAAGAGACCAATCCTGATCAACAACTGGGAAGCTACCTATTTTGATTTTAACACGGAAAAACTACTGAAGATCGCAGAGCAGGCATCAAAGCTCGGCATTGAGATGCTGGTCATGGATGACGGCTGGTTCGGACACCGCAATGATGACAGTACCAGCCTGGGTGACTGGAAGGTCAATGAACAGAAGCTTCCGGGTGGCCTGAAGCCTCTGGTGGATCAGGTCAATGCTCTGGGAATGAAGTTTGGTATCTGGTTTGAGCCGGAGATGATCTCCCCGGATTCGGATCTGTACAGAGAGCATCCCGATTGGGCCATCGCCATTCCGGGACGGGCAGGCAGCTTATGCCGGAACCAGTATGTGCTGGATCTGTCCCGGAAGGAAGTCAGGGATCATGCATTTGAAAGCGTGGCGGCAGTTCTGCACAGTGCCAACATCGAATATGTAAAATGGGATATGAACCGGCAGCTGTCGGATCTGGGAAGCGTGGAACTGGCTGCAGACCGTCAGGGAGAACTGTATCACAGATATGTGCTGGGTGTGTATGAATTACAGGAGAGACTGCTGGTAGAATTCCCGCATCTGCTTCTGGAGAATTGTTCCGGCGGCGGAGCGAGATTCGACCCAGGTATGTTGTATTACAGTCCGCAGATCTGGTGCTCCGATGATATGGATGCCATCGAGCGGTTGAAGATCCAGGAAGGAACAATGTTATTGTATCCGCTGTCCACCATGGGCGCCCATGTGTCGGACTGCCCCAACCACACGGTGGGAAGAGTCACACCCTTCGAGACCAGAGGGCATGTGGCGCTGGCAGGCACCTTTGGCTACGAACTGGATATCACGAAGATCCCGGAGGAGGACAGACAGCAGATTCCCGCACAGACCGCCATGTACCACAAATACAACGATCTGATCCGCAGAGGGGATTATTCCCGGATTGCATCATTTTTGGAAAACGGTAATTATGACTGCTATCAGGTGACATCCAAGGATCAGAAAGAAGCGTTGGTAACCTATGTACAGGTACTTTCCCGACCGAATTTCCACAGCAGGAGAGTACGTCTGAAAGGCCTGGCACTGGAGAAACAGTATCGCATCGAGGAGACCGGGGAAATCTTTGGCGGCGACGTGCTGATGCAGGCAGGACTGCTGGTGACACCTCTGTGGGGAGACTACCGCAGTAAGCTGATCCACTTGACCGAGGTGTAAAATTAAGGCAGTGACATGCCTTGACAAACGATTTTTAGAAATCTAATATGGAAGTATAATTGACGATTTATCGGTAAATGTGTAGAAAAATAGCGATAAGGAGTACAAGATTATGGCAAAAGCAGTAAAATTAGCAGATATCGCAGAGAGAGTTGGAGTCAGCACAGTAACAGTGTCCAAGGCACTGTCCGGACAAAAAGGCGTCAGCGAGGAAGTCCGGGAGAAAATCCGCAGCATTGCAGAGGAACTGGGGTATCAGCAGCCGTCAGCGGCAAGAAAAAGTCAGAACCAGAAGAGCTACAATATCGGTATTCTGATCTCTGAGAGATTCCTTGATAAATATGAATCGTTTTACTGGCAGATGTACCAGGCGGTAGCTACCAGAGCCACGGCAAAGGAATGCTTTACCATGCTGGAGGTCATCGGAATGTCAGAGGAAGAGAACGGCAGAATGCCGAAGCTGGTACAGGAACGCAAGGTGGATGGCATTATCGTTATCGGTAAGATGATGGATACTTACCTGCAGCATCTGAATACAGAAGCCGGGATCCCGGTGATCTATCTGGACTATTATAACGGAAGGGAAGCCAGCGATTCCGTTATTTCCAACAGTTATTACGGAACCTATGAACTGACCTACTATCTGTATCGGATGGGACATCACAAAATTGCTTATGTGGGAACCCTGCTTGCTACCGAGAGTATTACGGACCGGTATTTTGGTTATCAGAAGGCTCTTTTGGAGCTGGGACTGGAGCAGAAAAAGGAATGGGTCGTGGACGATCGGCACATTGAGACAGGTAAGATCGATACGGTGAATATGTTGCAGCTTCCCAAGGATATGCCTACCGCATTCGTATGCAACTGCGATCTGACTGCGAGCTTTCTGATCAAGAAACTGAGAGAGAACGGATATCGTGTGCCGGAGGACATCTCTGTGGTCGGCTTTGATAACTACCTGTATCCGGGGCTCAGTGACATCCATATCACGACGTATGAAGTAGATATGGGAGAGATGGCGAGAAGAGCCATTCATAATATGATCAAGAAGATCACCAGTGATAATTATAAGTCCGGAGTTACCGTGGTGGAAGGCCGACTGGTACTGAAGGACAGTGTGTCTCACGTATAGACTGCGGTGCATTCTGCCTGTAGACGAAGGGTGTGACACCGGTGTGCTTTTTGAACAGGTGGATGAAATGATTGGTATTGTCGATGCCTACCATAGCCCCCACCTCGTGAATCGGATTATCCGTAGATAGGAGCAGTGATTTTGCTGCTTCTATTTTTTTCCCTTGAAGATATTGCAGCGGGGAAGTATGGAATGTAGCGGAGAATTCCCGACACAGACGGTAGCGGCTGATGCCCAAAGTCTGCTCAAAGTATTCCAAAGAGTGATTTTCAGCATAGTTTTCCTCAAAATCCGCTTTCATGGACAGCAGATAAGCAGGAATGGGCTTCACATCCCGGGAGACGGACAGGGCGGACAGCATCAGTTCTACGAACATGTCGGTCAGTTCTCGGTGAAGCTGTATCTGCTCTGCAGGAGTCGGGGTGAATGAAAATTTGGTCAGCTGCTGCATCCGCTGTGAAACGCAGGAGCCGATGGGAATCGGGTAACAACAGGTAAAAGCAGCCTGAAATATGCTATAATAAGAAGAAAGCTCCGCTCCACTTAAGAAAAACATCTGAAAACGCCACTTTCCCTGCAACAGCCGGAGAGAGAACCCCTGGCTGCAATCTAAGAACAACAGATGCTCGTGATCCAGGACCACCTCGCTGCCCCGGGTAGTAAGGACGGCACTGCCCTCTAAGGTGTAAAGCAGCAGATATGAGGGAAAGGGGTTCCATTCATAATAGAAAGGATCCGAGAGCCGGAATTCTCCACCGGCCAGGGGCAGTAAAAAGCTCTTGTCTTCCAGGGATACTTTATAGATCTGCCCCAGCAGGATTTCCGGGGAACGCTGCCCCTCCACATCGGAGGAAGTGTGCCTCAATGCATTGAGAAAAGTGGTGGAAATGTTCATACAAAAACCTTGCCTTTCCGCAATCTTCAAACTTCGGCTGCTTTAGCAGCTTGTGCAGGAACAAAACTTCATGTGAAAAATTTATTTTTCACACTAGAAACATGCTTTTTGAAAAAAATAATTAAGCTTAAATACATTATAAGCCATTATTTAAGCTGTTTCAATG
>OOAG01001318.1_pt1 | contig 18749 bp, 16 predicted proteins | sample 1671461 | NCBI WGS metagenome assembly OOAG01 (sample SAMN06348159, study PRJEB24527) | human gut metagenome | biome: human gut; feature: ankylosing spondylitis patient; material: feces | host: Homo sapiens | place: China | collected 2015-10 | reverse complement strand
CTTTGGGAAGCCCTGTGTTTATTGAAAAGGGCTCCCTGAAGTTAACCTATGCACATTTTCTATCTGGACGGCACTGTCATAAAATACATTTTATAAAATCAATTAATAACATAAAAGACATTCCAAGGCCAGATTGCCTTTTTGCAGTAATGCGTTATTCATCGCGGTCAGCGTTGTTTGTCTCAGGGGCTTTTTTAATTTTTCAATTACCGTTAACAATAGTCTTGTTGAAGTCCCGATCCTGACGAAATTATCCTCATCAATGATGTTGGCGTACGGAAAATCGGTTTTTAGTCGATTGAGTGTGTAACCAGTCACCACTAAATTTTCTTTCTTGCACTCAACCCATCCCCACGGTTCAAATGGTGCTACTCGATATGAGCCTAAATTTAACAAAGTGAGACTGCCTGCGTGAACACGTATGACAGAAGAAAAACTTTCCTCAATTTTGCGTGTATAAGCGCAGGCACTCCAGAAATCATCATAAGTCTCTTTCGATTTGGGAATGATGTGTTGAACGAAATATTTGGCAACGGGGAAAATCTGAGGCCATGCGGGATGTGCCCGAGCTAAACCCAATTGATGCCTTAAACCTGAATGCATGCTGTGGTAGGTTTGAAGCCACAAACCGGAGCCAGTGCTTTTTTCATTGGGGTTAAGCCAATCATTTAATTCAGAATCATTAAGGATGCTTTTTAGATTTTTGCGATTTTCTGAGTGGCGTTCTCGAAGGGCAAGGTTATCCAAAGGGATCCCCTTCTTTTCTGCCAGAGCAATCAATTGCTTCTCTTTTTCATCAACGTACTTAGCCAGAACCGGCATGAAGGCCAATTCTGCGATCACGACTCCACGGGCCAAATGTTGTTCAAAACGAGCCGGCATGTTGTTCGTTTTGCCGATGTAAGCCGTCTTATCAGGACGGATTTGGAGATAAATTCCCGAGAGGATCATCGAATTTTTAAACAGGCTCACAACGCTTGTGATCCCGCGAACATCGGCGATTCTCTCAAAACCCAATTGAAATGCGGCATTCATGCCAAAAGTTGATATTTTTGCCATATTTTTATTTTGATCCTTTGCTTAAAAATTAGGCGATGAAGATCATAGACTGTGTCAATTAGATCATTGATTTTTATAGGAAAAATCTATTGGACAAGAAGGTTCTGTTCATGTTTAAATACCCATCGTTGACAGACATCGGACCCATTGTTTGAAAACAGATTTGGATAATTTTTTAGGGAAATTTGAAATGAAATTTTGGGAATATCTCACCACGCCTCCTGTCCTAGAAGACGAATACGCTAACCAGATTTTGAATCTGAAAATCTCTTGGGAAGAAGTGTTCAACACCGTATATTTTTTTGTAGCATTAATCATTTTTTCTCCATGGTACGAAATGGATGAAAAGGGAGAGCTTCATTATCGGTATAAGAATCATCGACCTGCGCCTTGGATTCCTGCTTGGCGGTACGGAAGAAATTCTCGTTTTTACTATTAATGAAGCTATCTTTATTTCTGAGCGGAGCGTTCAACTTCTGAAAGTTCCGCTTTATCTTGTTTGCCGATTTCTTGCATGGCCTTTCTAAAGCTTTCGGAATTTGCTTTCTCGTTTAGTTGATCCTTGTATTCGTGAGGACTTGAGTAAAGTGCCCCGCCAAGGTAAGCGTTGGTAAACACTGTCGGAACGCCGGATTCTTTTTCTTCATACACTGCCTTTGCTGATAGTGTTGTTCCTCGCTCGGTAAGAAGACTGTCGTGCAGTTGTGTTTTATTTGCTTTCATTGATTCTCTGAAGTTATTGACTGAGTTAGTCACCGCTGATGTTTGCGGTAGATCTGAGATTTCTTTATCTCCAATGCTACTTTGCTTTGAAATTTTGTAATCCAAATTATTAGCTTGGCGAGTTTTGTCAAATTGGTTGAATTTTTCAGTTTCAAAAGATTCTCGATGAGGTTTTGCCATTGTGTCAATGCCAACGGTCGATAACGGTTGAGGAGTGTTATTGTTCCAATCACTTTGATCCATACTCTGATGAAGCTGTTGGGCAAAGTATCTTCTTGCGGCAGCACTATGGAAAAGCGCATTTTGAGCAGCTTCGGCGGAACCAAAAGTTTCAATAGCCTTTTGCATAGCTGCAGGGGAGCTATCCATCATTGTTCTGATGTCTTGGTTAGAAACATAGCCAATTTGAGAAGAAGCGCCGAAACTGGCACTTTGTTCAAAACTTTGACGATTGCCGAGCTGATAAGCACGTGTAAGTTGCTTCTCAAAGTTTTGGGCAGCGTTACGAATGCCAGAGTCTGAGGTACTTTCTGCAATTTGCCTTGTAGCTGTCAGTAGCGATTTATAGGCTTCTTGGCGTTGTTTTGTGTTGGAAGCACTGCTTTGTTGAGTGACAGAATCCAGTAATTGCTGAGATGTTTGGATTCTTCCATTTATTCCACTAGATAACGAGGCAGGATTACCTCCGTTGATAAGACTTTGGCGAATATTTTCAAAACCTGAATTATTAGGTGTAGTAGGAGTTGAAGTCGATTCTGAGACTAGTGAATTCTTTGAGCTTACTGCTTGAATACTTCTAGTTGGCAAACTTTGTGAATAATTTGTTTTTTCAGAACTGCTAGAAGATATCGTTAAAGTCGAATTTATGGAAGCACTTTGTCCATTATTGAAATTAGATTCAGTTGTCTGATTAGAATTAGAGCTCACCGAAGAACTCACCTGATCTAAGCTACTATCCGCAGACTGTAATCCGGACTGACGATTTAGCGTTGTATTTAAAAGTCGCGTAAAACCTGCCATCGACTTATCCGCCGTTTGCGTTGTGTATGAGCGCAGAGCTTGGATAGAGTCCGAATAGCCAAAGCTATTGATCATTGAGCTGGTGGCGCTTTGAGAATTAGCCTCTCCCAATGACATGGCGCTTGAGACACCCATCGAGACCGGTGTCATGGACATACCGGTTACTGTACCGGAGCGAGCCATAGGCCGAAGCGGTTTGAAGCATCGAGGAGTCGGTAAAGCTCATCGAGCGGTCGCTCTTATTGCCGGATTGGGTATTGGTTGAGACATTGCCCCAACTTGTGTTGCCTAAAGAAATATTGCCGGAGGTGAGACTTGCGCCTTGAGACTGCGCGGCGCTTTGAGCTGGCGCCATGACGCTTGCGGCTAACTGCGCCGTTGCAAAGTCACTTCCCTTGGCAATGGCAAAGGCAATGACCGGAGCCAGTATCGTTAAGAAACCTGCAATGGCTTGGGAGCTTGCCCCGGCTTCACGGATGAGACTGGCGGCATAGATGGTGTTAGCCCCATACTCGGTGATGATCTGATTCATGGGGTGGCTGTCCGTGTGGATGGTGAGGTAATTCATCACAGCCGAAATCGGTGTCCAAAGCTGTATCCAAACCAATAGTGTCAAGTAGCTTCTGAGAATGGTTCCGGCCATGTGGCCTGCCGCCAACACCATGATGAAAATCAGCGGGAAAGACGCCAGAATGATAAATTCCAGCGAATTTCTAACCTTAGGTAAAGCGTCCTTAGCAATCTCAGCCATCGTCCGATAGTTGATTTCAGAGGAGAGATTACCCTGGGCATTGGCCAATGCCGTCGCGGTGGCCAAGGGATGCCCAGCTAAAGCGGCCACATTGTCAATGTTGCTTTGCAGGGTATTCATAAAGACCGAGTGCTTGATGGAACTTTCTAAACTCTGCGAGACACCCAAAAGGAGACTCTCGGCTTGTGGCAGGACTCTCAGAATTAAAGTGTTCGCATCAAGCTGATCGGGCAGCAGTTTCATGGCTAAATGCTTTTGAATGGCAGGCAGCTCTTTGGTTGCCATATGGTTATCAATGAAAGCAATCGCTTCATCACACCCTAACCAGTTGTCGGCTGTGTCTTGTGTTTTTCGTGCGGGATTGACCCATCCGGTTTGAGCGATTGTCTGCAAGAAGTTGGCTTGGTACTACGCCCACTTCAAGTGTGGCGTTAAGAACTTTTATGGATTCAACAGAACTTCTAACACGAACTCTCCATGTGTTTGGTGAGAAGGTTATTCAAGGTATTACAGCTTATCCTGAAAGATGTTTAAAACAAGCTCAATCATCATTAGCTTTGGTTCATGCCTTGGATTATTTCGTTGATAAAGAGGATCGGGAAAAAGTATTAAATAAAGCATCAAGTGAAGATCTTTCCATCATTCAAGCGGCGAAAATCCTTCATGTGTTGCCTGATTCTGTTCTTGACGATGTTTTAGATCCTAAACATCTAATCAATCGTGAGGCAGTGGAGAGTATGCTTAAGAGACATACGGCAATTCTGAAATAACCTCACCTATTATTCTCCTGTTGACTAGAGCTTTTATAGGTCAACAGGGGCTTGTCAGCTTTTTGAAAACATTACTTGTGGTATTGAAGAAGGTCCTCGTTTATGGATAGACCATCTCGGTCCTTTGATTATTTTGGCATCAATCTTTATTTTTTACAGCTTTGCGCTGCTTAAAATCAGACGTTCATTTGCATTCTTATCAGGACTAACATTTGTCATTTATTTGGCTCATGTCGGTATTCTTCAGGTTATTCAAATATTGTCAGGCGAACATTTCTTTAATATATACGATGTTACTAGAGATACAAGGTTTAGTATTCCGATAATTTGTATGCTGACCTTCACTTTGTCTGCTTTGTTTGCCTATTTGTATGAAAAACTCAATATTAATAAGCGAATGGAGTCGATTGTTTTCCAGTGAAATAAATTACCCTAGAAAACATATTCATGTGCGCCATCAGGGACAGTCTTTTATGGCGCTCAGTATAAGAAGATTCGCCTTTGAATTTTTATCGGTAGTAGTTGGCCGTGATTTGGTGAAGGCATATGGCTAGCAAAATAAAACCGGCTAGTATCCAGAACGGATCAATCCAGATCGGAGCCAAGCTCATAATGAACATAAGTTCAATCAGAACAAAAAAAATAGAGCAAGCGCAACACGAAATAGCAATGAACTCGATGGTCGGGATCGGCATCGTGTTCGTCATAAAATCAAACAGTTAAAGATATCATATATTTGATTGAACAAAGGTTTGTACGATTCGTAGTTTCTTTAATATTAACAATATGTAATCAATCCTAGCAATCAGAAGTTGCAAAACATTTAATTTAATATCTATACTAGCAACTGAATCTTGGTTATCTTATGAATAGATAATCAAGGTTGACTTTTCTGGGCTGAAGATTTTGCCCTGTCGATTTTTTCTTTTATCTACTTGAAGGTGTTTTATGCCAAAGCTAAAAAAGGAGCGGACAAGCGCCTCTCAGGGAAGTTTGCCCTCTAAACTCATGGAAAAGAAAAGTCGCCCTTCCCATATCGAGGAGTTGATTAATAAAAGCCCCTTTGTTTTCTGGGGAAATGTTAATGTGTCCCCGTTAGGAGAGTTTGATTTCTTGTCAGGGAAATCCCGTATTCCGTGTACAACGGTCGTGTCTCAATCAGCAAAAATATAGACAATATGCCCAATTGGAATGAAGTATTAGAGACTGTTCAACAGCAAAATGCTTACGATAGTCTGCGAAAACAATATATTTCTAAGCTTTCTAAGCATACAGGTAGGAATACCATAATCTACTATTCAGGTTGGTTGCAGAAGCCCGGTATTGCAGGTGATTTCTCTATTACAGATTCTGATAAAAACGGTTTTATGGCTTGTATGTATAAGGCTAAAGATCGTGAGAGAGGGCTTGATTTAATACTTCATACACCTGGTGGTGATGTGGGAGCGACGGAGTCTTTAATTGATTATTTCCATACTCTTTATGGAAATAATATTCGGACTATTGTTCCCCAGATTGCGATGTCCGGTGGAACTCTTTTAGCTGTTTCAGGTAGTGAAATAATAATGGGGGCTCACTCAAGTTTAGGGCCTGTTGATCCTCAATTTGGAGGAATGGCTGCGCAGTCATATATTGCAGAATTTGAGAGAGCGTGCAGGGAGATAGCGCAGGATCCCTCTAAAATAGCAGTTTGGCAGATGATAATTGGTAAATTAAATCCTGGTTTCTTGACTTTATGTGAGAGAGCAGTTGAATGGTCCACCGAGATTTTGGAAACAACACTTAGGCAGAATATGCTTAAAGATGTTCAGTCTGTGGATATGGATAAAATCAAGAGAGCGTTTGTTGATCAAAAGGAGTCCAAGAATCACTCTAGGCATATCAATCGTCAAAAGGCTAAAGATGCGGGATTGGTTATTACTGATTTAGAGAAAGATCAAAAGCTGCAGGATTTGGTTTTGAGTCTGCATCATTTGTTATGTATTTCATTTCAACAAACAACATCTGCTAAGGTTATTGCTTCTGGTGCCGGGGCTGGCATGGCTTGTGTAACTCATGCAAATCCCGTTGTCCCAAATTAAATTTAGGGCCTCATTTGAGGCCCTTGTCCTTTTAGTTTCCCGGTCGATACGCTTTTACATTTCTGGCTGAGATTTTAAAAATAGAGGGGGGGGTACAAACCTGAACTCCGCCTTACCTACTCTCCACGAGTAAGGTTCTAGGCGGTTCAGGGAGCTCAAGAAGCTCAAAGCAACGCCGACGTTTGGCTGGAATGGTATTTCTCACCCAAGCGTTGGCGTTTTTCCTTTTCTCCGCCTTCACCATTTCCAGCGACTTCAATAAGTAATCTATCGAGTCATTGGGGATACGATAACCGGGTTTCTTCTCTATCACTGCCTTAGCACTAAACAGCATCATCATTCGCAACGTTGTCGCCAACACCGTCACCAGCATCTTGCCTTGCACGGCTTTGGCTCCCACTCGAAGTCGATCTCCATCGACCCAGTTTTTCATCTGGTTGAAATCCTGTTCAACGATTCCACGATGACGGTATATTTCCAAAGCTTCAAACGGATTGCTGATGCAGTTGGAACGCAGCACAAACTGCGTGGCTCTTTCGGCCGCCAGATCCATCTTGGCCGTATCAATCATCCAACTTGAAGAGCCGTCCTCATTTTTCCTTTCTACCAAATAACGCCCATAGTTGTCCCATTGATCCGACGGTACTCTTTCTTGCCGCTGTTTCAGCTCAATCATTTCGGCCAGGTTTTCCCAGATCAACGCTCTTTGTTGTTCGTAGCGTTCATCTAATCGATACAGGTGAACATAGACCGGACACTTCAGTTGACCCTGTTCCCATTCTTCCTTGTAGGTAAAAGCTGAGGCTCTCAGCCGACCGTTGTAAAAAGCCCCATTCATCAAAGATGCACGATGCTTTTTAAACGCTTTCTTAATCACATCTTCCTGTCGTTTGACTCCCTGCACAAAGGACAAATCAATGTTGATCATCTTCTGCACGTTGATCAGACTGTTATAGCCTCTGTCAGTGACCAAAATATTGTTGTTGAGATCAAAGTTGGCTTCTTTCATCGCCCACAAAACGTCCTGCAGGGAAGCTACATCATTGACTGATCCGTCATAGAGATAGGCAAAAACAATTTCTCCACTTCTTTGATCACAAACCACTGTCAGATTGATTTGTTTGAGGCTTTCATTCTGTTTGGCATGACCGAACTGCGCCAGGGGATTATCAGAATACGAGGAGATGGAGGTGCTATCCAAGGCGTACTCGATTTTCTTTCCCTTGAGCTCAGGCTGTTTTTCAAAGATTTTCCCCCAAACCTCATCTTGTCGAAGGTGACGGAGTTGAAAGTATTCATTGATTTGGTGTTTAGTGACCGACTGCAAAATTTCAGAAATTTTCTGTCCGCTCAATCGGATGTTTTTAGGCAGCCAAACCTGTTGTCGCCAGAAGTCATAAGTCATCATGGAGGTACCTCCGGCGAGCTTATACAGAGCAAGATAGAGCAGCTGCTCACCGGTGTCATCACCGAAGACTTGTTTGAGGTGCTTGAGAATGCCGCTGTGATGAGCGAACTGGTAAGCCGCCCAAGTGAGACCGACACTGATGTTACCAAGCATGTCGGAGTCTTCAGAATCGGCGGGTGTGCCAGGATGCGAAGGGAAATCGTTTTTGTATTCGGCTAGTGTGACAGGACGCTTAGAGGCTCCCCAGTACCAGTCTTGTCCACGGTACTGAGGATGATCGGCGAGGAACTTTTCGGACATGGCGATACGGTCATCGGGCAGAAGTCGGCCGACATGGCGGCGTAGGGCGCGTTTAGGCTTTTTAGCGACCTTGTCCCAAGCCATTTTGTAGGCCTTGATGTAGGTGCGGCCTTGAGCGTTAGTCTCGGCGGTGAAGTTCCAATTGACCGGATCAGTCATGTTAAATAATCCCTATATATAAGATAGGGAGCATTTTAACATAAAAGAAGATCCCTTTGGAAATTTTTTCTTTAAAAATCAAAGGGGAAAAGTGAGAAAGACGTCCCTATTTGAGCTCAATCAACTCAAATAGGGAGTAGGTAACACGGAGTTCAGGTAATTCAACACACAATCTTGGCCCTCCAGAGTGATCCGGAGGGCTTTTTTCATAACAAAAAGGTTTGTACAATGAATCCTTCAGGAATTTACTTTTTAGTTCTTGGTTGGACACTTTTTGGATTCTTTGCTGGTTTAAGTATAGGAATCGTAATAAACCGTTAAGCTCCAACCATTGTTGGAGTTTATTTATGGAAGAAAATGAAATTGAAGTAACATCTTTAGATGTTTTACAAGAAGCAATCACTGAAACATCCAATCAGATAGAAAACATTTTTAAATCTGAGGTTAGATCAATTTCTGCATTAAGCCAACGAGCACCATTATTAAGTTGGCGTGATCTTATTACTGATTTGGATTATTTATCTAACTACATTAATGAATACGAATTTGAAGAAACCGAAGAGTTTGATGAAGAGATTCAGAGATATGCTGAAGCTTTGAAACACTGGGGACAAAAATCGGTTCGTTATCTGTACGACACTAATTACTGGAGTCCCACAGTAACAACTTTTTATATAACTCTGAATAAAATTCATTGGTTACTCGATGATTCACGAATTGGAATTCCCAGTAAACGCCTTCAAAAGAACTCCAAAGCTGAATCAAAAAGAATAGAAGCATTAAAACTTCGTCTTAATGGCATGGAAAATGAGGTAGGTGACCTCGATAAATCTGTGAAACGAATTTTAGAAGCTGACTCAGCTGCTCAAGAATTACCGGAAACGCTTTCGTCACTTAAGCAGGCTAATACTGACATAACCACATTGCATGAAAGTTCTACTGAAAAAGAAAAGGTAATTTCCGAAGTATTCCGAGAGTCAGAAAATCATAGAGCATATATTAAGGAAACCGAAGAACAGATTAAACAAATTTTGAAAAAGTGTGATTCGGCTCTCGCAACATCAATGACAACTGGATTGGCAGGTTCATTTGAGCAAAGAAAAACGGAGCTTCAAACCATAGGTTGGGTATGGACTGTAATCCTAGTTGTGTCTCTAAGTGTGGCAATAGGTGCGTCGTACTGGAGAGCTGATCAGTTGTATGAATTAATGAAAGGTGGACTTTTTAGTGATCCTTATGTAATTTCGGTAAACCTTTTAATTTCCATAACATTGATTGGTGCTCCAATTTGGTTAGCATGGTTAGCTACCAAACAGGTTGGCTATTACTTCAGACTGGGAGAGGATTATGGATTTAAAGCTGCTGTTTCAGCTTCTTACGAAGGCTTTAGAAGGGAGGCAGAGCGACAAGATCCAGAACTTCAAAAAAGGATTTTATCTTCAACAATTGACAGATATGATGAAGCCCCTTTGCGTTTCGTCGATGGTCGGGTTTCAGGCAGTCCTATCCATGAATTAATTCAATCAGCAGAATTCCGAGACGCACTAAAGCGCGTACCAGATTTCGGTAAGGAAGTTATTGGTATGGCTAAGGATAAATTAAAACAATCAGAGGAAACAGCTGAGACTGTGAAAGATATAGCAAAGGCTCTAGAAAGCAAGGAATAACTAGTAAGGTCCGCTTCGGCGGACTTTTTGTTGAAAGTAAATAATGAAGCTTGATATTCAAATTGATACAAAGTTGGTAGAAAAAGAGCTTCAGGGTTTATCCCGTGACATTAAGGGAAAGGCGCTTTCAAGTGCTTTGAACAAAACGGCTACTCAAGCTTGTACTGCTGCAGCGCGTAGGGTCAAAGCCATTTATCAGGTCTCAACCAGAGCTGTTCGAAACTCAATCCGGATTCAACGATCCAACTGCCGCACATTAACGGCAACACTGATAGTGGATGGGAAACCTTTCCCTGTGATGGCATTCAGTGCCAAACAAAATAAGTCCGGGGTTTCATTCAGACTTAAAGGGCGTAGGGTCGTGATCCCTCATGCCTTTATTGCAACAATGTCCAGTGGCCATAAGGGAGTGTTCGCAAGAGGCGGTTATCCCAAATCGGTTGGAGTGATCAATACCAGAGAAACATGGGGCGGGAAGTTTAAGTTCGGTGTGAATAGAACACCGATCAATGAACTTAAGACTATTTCTGTCCCTTATGCCTTTTTGAACAATTCAGTTCAAACGGAGTTGCGCTATCAGATCTCAGAGATATTTCCCAAGATCTTTTGGCACGAGATTGATTGGCGAATGTCGAAGTTATAAGTCAAAGGTACTTCCTGAAGGGGAGATCATGCGGGGGTGAACAGCGCGATTTTCCTCTACTCATGAAAAATTCTAGGGAGTTGTAAGAATGCCCACACAGCAAGAGGTTGCTGTTCATTTAGGGATCTCTCAGCAAGCCGTTTCTGAGCAAATGAAAAAGCTCAAGATTATTGTTGAGTGTGCCACGATGGATGAAATTCGGCTCGCGTATTTAAAACGGTTGCGCGAGCAGGCGGCAGGCCACGAGAACACGTTGGCCATTGAGCGCGCGAAAACAGAGGTCGTGGATCGGCAAATCAAAGAGCTGGTCCTTGAAGAAAGTCACTGGTCAGAATTGCGGACTTGAAGCCAATGCTCTCAACAATGATGTTGGCGTTTAGAAATGAGCTTCGTTCAGTTCCGCAGAAAGTCGTACTTGAAATTGAAACATTGCACGGCATCCGGGTGGATGCCGATTTAATAGGTAAATACATCGATGACGCTTTGCGGAAACTCTCTCAATACGACCTCGGCGGCGGTGGAACTATTGAGACAGGTTCTGCCGAATCTGGCGCCACCGGAGAAGATATCAACAACGGAGTGGGCTCGTAAGTACAGAGTAATGAGTCCGGTTTCGACTGCTTTGCCAGGACCATACAATCCGGATTTCACGCCTTGGGTAGCAGGTATGCATGAAGCGCTTGATGATCCCAAGGTAGTGAAAGTGGTTGCGCGGAAAAGCACTCAAGTAGCCTGGACAGATGGGGTGCTCCTGAATTACATTGCTAAACGCATAGCCGTGGATCCCTGCGCAATGATCATCATGTTTGCGAAGGATCAGGCGGCTAAAGAGTTTAATAGCGAAAAGTTTGGGCCTATGTGTGAGGTGACTCCGGCTTTAGCCAGAATCATTCCTCAAGATAGCCGGCGCAGCGCTGAAAACAAACAACTGTAAAAGGTATTTTCCTGAGGATTTTTAAAGTTTGTCACTTCTAATTCGGCTGCGAGTGTGAAGTCGACTTCGGCTCCGGTAGTGGCAGTCGAAGAGCCGGATGACTGTAATGCCAACATTAAGGGGCAGGGCGATACGATTAAGAACAAAGACTTTCCTGGTACGAAAGATCATTTTCGGCGGTACGCCAACGGTGGACGGTTTAAGTCGTGTGAATGCGGCTTATAAGGCTTCGGATCAACGAAAGTTTTTCGTTCCATGCCCCCACTGCGGTGAACTGCAGACATTGAAATGGGAACAAGTTCGTTGGCAAGAAGACGAATCTCTTAACCACGAGGTCTTTGGCCATGCGGATCCGGAAACGGCCGTTTATGTTTGTGAATACTGCGGATCAATTTGGACTGAGGCGCAACGTCACGAAGCGGTAAAAAAGGGGAAATGGATCGCAACAGCACCTTTTACCGGTGTAGCAGGATTTGCTATTAATGAGCTTTATTCTCCGTTTCCGGCTTCCAGACTTCCTGAAATTGTCAAAAAATACTTGGAAGCAGCGCACGAGCTTGAGCAGGGTGATGATTCATACATGCGCTCTTTTCTCAATAACCAGCTCGGAATCCCCTATGTGTATCAGTCGGGCTTACCGGACGTTGAGGAGCTTGAAAAGCGAGCTGAAAACTATCAAGAGTTCACAGTTCCTGCCAATGCATTTGTTTTAACAGCCGGCGTTGACGTTCAACATGATCGCCTTGCTGTCGTTATCCGTGCTTGGGGGCGCGGAGAGGAATCTTGGCTGGTTTGGTGGGCTGAAATCTTTGGTCAAACGATGATTAAAGAATCCGGTGCATGGGTTGATCTGGACGCTTTACTGAGCCGAAAGTTCAAACATGCTTGCGGAGCTGAGATTGGCATTCGAGCCGTAAGTGTTGACTCTTCAGATGGACAGACCTCCGATGCTGTTTATGACTTTGTTCGTAAGCGTGTATCCCGGGGCTTTATGGTCATTAAAGGCTCCAGTAGTGATAAGGCTGAAATTTTCTCTATTCCTAAACAGTCCATCGATATGGGGAAAAAGAGAAAAGCGGCGAAATACGGTCTGCGGCCTTACATGGTCGGCGTCGATAAGGCAAAAGATTTATGGCTTGGTATTGAGGCGGATGCCGGGCGATCGCTTGAGCGACCAGGTGACTCAGATAAACACCTTTACCAGCCTGCGTGGTTACGCAAAGGCAAAGTCAGTCCCCCTTCAAAGTTTTTTAGCGGACGAAATATGGACTCATCGATGTTACTGACGCCATGAATGATGGGTAAGCCCGCTGCTTCATCCGGTAAGGCTTGATTGGGTAAAAGAAGGTTGGAAAGCCATTTGGGCAATAGTAGCTTTGTCCAATCCAGTTTCATTAATTCATAAAGTTTTTGAGAGTGTTCCGGCCACCAACGAAAACCAATCCCTAGCCATAAATCATTGGGGTGTCCTCTCATGATTTTGGCAAGTTCTTCAAAGGTCATAAAGGTGACTTTTGATCCTGATAGAGATGCTCTGGCAGTTAAAACTTTCAAGGTCTCATAGGAGCGTTTAATTAAAAAGGCAGCGGTGAGCGTCCAAAGAATAGAACACCAAGACAAAGGTAGACGATGGGTGAGGTAAAGCCAAGTCACATAGCCAAATCCGATAGTCCAAGCAAAAAGTGCATAGCCTTCATAAGCTGGGCGCCAACAGTCATAGCGATCAAAGGTTTGAGAAGTCTTTTGAGAGTGACTCATTTTGCCTCCTCATCAAAATTGAAAGCTAATTGGTCAGAAGGCTCTGTTTCGCGTTTTAAGAATGAGAAATTCGGATTAGGTTCTCGAACGTGAACCTTTTGAAAGATTTCTTTAAACGATAAGAGCTTGCCGTTTAATTGAACTTCAAAACTATTGGGTTTCAAAATGACGCCACGTATAAGTTCTCCAAATTGATTCGTATGTGAAACCCAGAGCGGTTCACCGCGATCGTTTTGATAGATTAAGTTGGCGGTCAATAGTGAGGTGACCAAGCGCTCAAAAGTCGATTATCATTTAAGAAATTAAGGCTTTCTGTCAAGAAAATGCCTTCATCTATTAACAGATATGGGATTTCTTCTTGATGAGAATTTATAAAATCAAAAATGACGGAGAAAAAGGGACTCGAACCTCCGCAGTCATTAATGCCTTTAAGTTGCCAGATAAATGTTTGATGAGTTGTATTAACACTTTCCGTTGGTAGCTTTTGAGTAAATGCCTGATTGCTCGACTCAAGGATTTCACGGGTGAGCTGTGAAAGAGCGCTTGACTGATCTAGTGATAATTTGGTTTCGAAATCTCTCTTAATGGTTTTTGCCTGAAAAATCTTGCCGCTTGTGAAAAAGTATTCATCCGATAGCTTAATGGCTTCACGCGGTTTGGCATTAGGCGTAACGGCAATCCAACAGGTCGCATCATTATTTTTAGAGGCTACGGTGATTCCGCTATTGAGCAAACACCCGGCCCAAATATCAGGATCAGTTGGTAAATCGGTTAGACCGAAGTTTTTCATGTCGTCAATTAGGATAGAGCAGACATCTGGCCAAAACAAAAAGAGGCCATCGGCGCCTTTTCGTAAAGGGCTGTCTTTCGCGTTGATTTCCCAGTCATTGAGAATTCGGGCGCGAAGGATTCGTATTAATGTTTCCTGCCAACCATCCGGTGCGAGAATTTCTCCCAGTTTGCAACCTAGTCTTTCTCGTTCCAAAAGACAGGCGCGGTAAACCCCAAGGTTTCGAGCTTTAATAACAGAGGATGGAGCATTTCCTACGTCAGACTCGATTGTTAGGCACTTCATCAATTCCATCAAAGGAAGTTGCCCGGCATCGGCCAACCACGAAAGCGTTTCCGGCATAAGAATATGCCTGGCATAAAAAAGTCTTAGGTTTTTACGGTTTGTATTACATGGTGGTGAGCTATTCCAATGAAGCCCTAAATCAATTAAAGGATTATCGGCTAACTTTTGTTTAACCCAGGTGGTGTAGGGCATGGCCAACGGTTCATAGGCTAAATGACTTGTGTGGTTGGCTTCATTTAAGTGAAAAAAACGAAGAGTCTGGATTGGATAGTTTTTCTTCGATGCTAATCTTACGGTCAAATACATCCAGAAAAGCGCACATCCCCGCTAATGCGGAAACGGCTTTGAGTCTGCCTTGTAATAGGTGTTGCGCCATGATGTTTTTCTCAAGTTGTACGGTACTTTCCATGATTTCGATGGCGTACGTCGCAGCGAGGATACCAGCTTTGAATAAACCGTCAGCCTCACAAAAAACACCGTTTGCGTTATAAGGCAAGTGACCACAAACTAAAGCAAGTTCTCGTATTGATGGGAGAATCCTTGAGTCCCAACTTTGGTTGTCCGAGTAGGCGACTTTGAGTCGCTTGATTAGTGTGTCATGTTCAGCCAAAAAATCTTCAACTTCTATCGGTTGCAGAAAAAAGGGAAGATGGGATCCAACGGCCTTTTGTTTTTTATGTTCAATGAAGGACAGCAGTGAAATCATTTGTACTGTCCCCCAAAATAGTTAATTAAAACTTTTCTTAATGAAGCTCTGCTGGGAATCGCATTGTTGATGGCGTTTAAAACACGCTGGTGTTCAAGGTCTAAACAATGAGGAATGGGAAACTCTCCCATTTCCCGGATGGGTGGTAGGACTGGCTGACTATTGAATTCATAGAAAGCTAAAAAAGAATCTGGGAAATGCGAATCCTCAACCGGTCGAGTCACTCTGCACTCGTAGTCCGGGAGTTTATTTTGAAGGCATAACCAATAGTAGAGATTGACGCTTAAATGAAAGTCATCGGATTTATTGGCCAAATAAGTTGGAGCGCATTCAAGTGTTTCGACGGTTTTAATGAAGGCATGGACGGGTTCCAGACCTAACTGAATTTGAAAATCAAAAAAGCAATCCGCTAGGAAAAGCACAAAACGGTTCATGCTGTTTCTGTCCAAAGCACGTTTTTGGACAAAGACATTTTGAATAAAATCGCCTTCTTTTATGAGAGCATCTCTAAGATCTCGAATTTGGTAATGCGGAATATTGGAAAGACCGGCAATGACTTTATCCGAAACTCTTAGTCGTAAAAGTTTTTCCAAAGGAACCGTTATTTGATTGGGCGTTTCAACCTTGGGGGGGGGGTAATTGATTGTTTTTATTGAGTTTCTAAAAGAATTATAGACAACCGAAATGGCACTTCTGCATTTACCTTTCAAAAGTTCCCAGTGTTTGTTGGTTAAACAAAAATCGGTGTACAAATGAGCACCATAAAGAGTCGAAGCGGCGGTTAAAGTGTGATGGGTTTGATGAATGTGGTTAGACAAATGAATACTTCGCCACAGGTGCTTAATATTCATCGATTCTTCGAGATAACATTTCTTATCGGTTGTTCTCAGAGAGAAAAACGGCAGGGGATAAAGGCCCGCAACTTTGATGACGTCTTCCAACTTGAGGGGATCAAGTTCATCAAAAGGAACATCATAGAAAAAAGAGGTTTCTTTGAGGTGCGGTCTGAGCGCTTTGATTTTTGCGCAGTTCAATATTGTTATTAAGTTATAAGCGTAGATATTTTGCATTTTTCTTATACAAGCAAAAGTGTAAAAACTACGTGGGAGCTGCGTAATTGAGCGCACGATTTTAATGATCGTTCTAAAAATTTAAAGGGTTTGATCAGAAAAAGAGCCAAGATTTTTCCTTTCCCTTACAATTCGACCTATCTTATTTTTGAATTGAATCAAGAGGTTCAAGTGTCTGTTTGCAGTATGACGGGCTTTGCCCATCTTCAGATTGAAACGCTTTTAGGATTACTCGCGATTGATGTGAAAAGCGTTAATTCTCGCTATCAGGAAATTGCCATGCGTTTGCCTGAAGAATTACGCTTTTTAGAAGGTGATGTTCGTGCGGTATTAGCTAAAAGTGTTGCTCGCGGCAAGATTGAATGTCGCATGCAATGGGTAGGGGAAGCGGTTTGTGAGCAGACATTAAATCAAACAGCTGTAACTAATCTGCTTTCTCTTCAAAAGGAAGTTGAGGCGATTCAACCGGACGTCCGACCTTTGACTGTTTCTCAAATTTTGAGTTTCTCGGGAATTCTAGAACCTAAAAGCGTTGACTTTGATGTGTTAAAGACTCAGGTTTTAGAGGGGGTAAATAAGACATTAGAAGTATTTATAGAAGCGAGAAGACGAGAAGGTGAAGCGTTGGCCGTTGTCTTAAATGGCTATTGTGATCGAATTGAAGAAACGGTCAATGAATTAACGCCCAAGATTCCTGAGATTATTATCAGTATCCAAAAGAAGCTCGAGGAACGTTTGGAAGAAGCGTTATCTAAGACATTAGTCGATCGTTCAACGTTGACTCGAGAAGAGGTCAGTGATCGGATTCGTCAAGAAGTCATTCTCTACGCTATCAAGCTTGACGTTGATGAAGAGATGAAGCGTTTGTTAACGCATGTTAAAGAAGTCAGAAGGTTGCTCAGCAATAGTGGCGAAGTGGGTAAAAGGTTGGATTTCATGATGCAGGAACTTAATCGTGAAGCTAACACATTGGGTAGTAAAGCGGCGGCCATTGAAATGACTCAAACATCTTTGACTTTGAAGGTCAATATTGAAAAGATGCGTGAGCAGGTTCAAAACCTCGAATAAAGATCCTGTTGTAGAGCGATGGTAGAAGTCTCCCGTACAGCCCGAGTTATCCAGAATGCAAAAGTAGCGCTGTTCTTCTATTGCATTAATCTGATTTTGCAATTTTTCTCCCGAAAGATTTTTTTGGACTATTTAGGGGCTGAATTGCTTGGGTTAAATACAACAGCTCAAAATCTCCTACAGTTTTTAAACCTTGCTGAATCTGGTATTGGTGCAGCAGTGGCTTTCGCACTTTATAAACCATTGAGTCAAGGGAATAGACAGGAAATTATTGATATTGTTTCGTTACAAGGGTGGTTTTATCGTTGGGTTGGATTGTTTGTTATTGCGGGTTCAATTGTCTTAATGGCATTTTTTCCGTGGATTTTTGCTAAAGCCGATGTGCCTTTGATTTATGCATACGGAACGTTTATCGCCTTTTTGATTAGTGCGTTATTGGGTTATTTTGTTAATTACAAGATGATCGTTTTATCGGCAGACCAAAAAGAGTACAAGATCACTATTGAAACTCAAAGTATAAAAGTCATAAAAGTTTTTATTCAGATGTTGGCAATATGGAAACTTCCTCATGGCTACGTGTGGTGGATGGTATTGGAAGTTTTGGCAGGGGTACTGACATCTTTGAGATTAAATTGTTGTATTCGCAGAGAGTATCCTTGGTTGGTTTCTGACCTATCTAGAGGGAAAGAGCTTAGAGTTCAGTACTCGTTTGTCTTAACAAAAACAAAACAGCTTTTTTTTCATAAGATTGGGGGCTTTGTTTTAGGACAAACGACCCCTCTAATAGTATATGCTTTCACGACATTAAGTATGGTCGCTATATATGGTAACTATGTTTTGATATTGGGAGGATGTCTTTTACTGGTAGATGCATTGTCGCGAGGATTGAATGCAGGAGTTGGAAATTTAGTGGTAAATGGCGATTTAAAAACAATAAAGGATGTGTTCTGGCAATTGCAAACGATTCGTCTATTTTTTGCTGGCTTTATCTGCTCTGGTTTTTTCTTTTTGTCAGAATCTTTTGTAAAACTTTGGGTTGGTGATGAGTACGTTATGGCTCTATTCCCAATGTCTGTACTATTAGCTGTGTATTTCATTCAGATGTCTAGAACATGTGATATTTTTCTAAGCGCATATGGTTTGTTTCAAGACATCTGGGCTCCTGTATTGGAGTCGATCTCAAGTATAGTGTTCTCTGTTTTATTCGGCTATTTCTGGGGGATTTCTGGTATTTTTCTCGGGATTCTTCTTAGTCAGTTAGCTATAGTGAATAGTTGGAAGCCTTATTTTTTGTATAAGTGTGCATTCCATGAGAACATCTCAGAATACGTAGTGTTGTATACAAAGAAGTTATCAATGGTGTTACTTCTCTGTTGTAGCTCTTCAATTATTGACATTCAAATTAGAGGTTGGATTGGGTGGTTACAACAAGCCTTATTGTTGACTTTGCTTTATTTTTCAGCGGGGACAGCTTTGTTTTATTTTCAGTGCCGTCCAGATAGAAAATGTGCATAGGTTAACTTCAGGGAGCCCTTTTCAATAAACACAGGGCTTCCC
>OOAG01001290.1_pt1 | contig 18966 bp, 8 predicted proteins | sample 1671461 | NCBI WGS metagenome assembly OOAG01 (sample SAMN06348159, study PRJEB24527) | human gut metagenome | biome: human gut; feature: ankylosing spondylitis patient; material: feces | host: Homo sapiens | place: China | collected 2015-10 | reverse complement strand
AAGTCCACAACAGGTCTTTATAATATTTTACGGGATTTTTTTGCGGCAGGAGGAATGGTTTATGGGCCGTACCTTTATCATCGCTATAGGTAAAGAACGGGCGTGTGTATAATCCATCCAACCTGCGACTGCTAAATACCAGCCAACGATTGTTGTGGCTCCATGAATGGTAGCTTTCTCCTTCGGCGCTGTTCGCCTCGCTCAGCGGGTACGTCTTTCCGTCGGATAGGCGGATCATATATAATTCAGCGTCTTTATGCCAAACCCCGAAACCGCCATATTCCTGTAGGGTAAAAGCCAGATATTTACCATCCGGTGAGATTCTAGGGAAGGATACGCTTTTGTGATTGGCCCGGCCATTGTATAAAGTATCTACTTGCTGGCCTAGGGTGCGGGTTTCCGGGTCAAAGTCGACACGGCATAGGCTGTAGGTCATTTGTCTGAAATTCTTAGAAATAGAATCTACGGCGGCGGTCGAACTGAAATAGAGGCTCTTCCCGTCGGGAGAGAACGCAGGGAATATTTGCCATGCGTCTTTGGAATTTAACGCTTCGCAAGAGAATACCTCGTTCTTCTTCACGTCGTAGATCACGATATCGGAATTATGATCCAATACTTCCAGCGTATTGGGATTATTGATGAAGAAGTTTTGGTAGGTATCGCATACGGTGGCCGCCAGATAGTTACCATTCGGATGCCAATACATGTAGACAAAGTTTGAGACGGTCTCGGGAGTCTTGGTATTTAGCTTGGTGATTTTCTTTCCATCAATCAGTACGGAACCAGCGTGTTTGCCTCGCATATGGAAAATCATTTTATCCGGGTTCCCGGAGGAAAACGTATGGCAGTTTACGCAGTTATAGTCGGTTAGGCTATTCTCATAAATCACGCTTTGGTCATAATTCTCCAAGTTTCGTTGATAGATACCCATCCTGTTCCACATATCATTGCTCAAGGCTAATAACCGATAGGCTATATATTTATCAATGGAATCATTTGCGATGTCCATATGAAAAGGCGTATAGGCGTTCCATTCGCCCTGTATGCGTTTAGCAATGGTCAATTCTATTTGGTTTCCGGCATTCTCTTTCAATAAGGCTTTCCATCTCTTTTGTGGGATCTCAAAGAGCCCCTCATCGCTATAGACTTGGAGTTGAGTCTTTTCCCCTTTAATGATAAGGCAGTGCTCACTGCTATCGGCGATAGAGAAATTGAGCGGGGCGATGTTCACAGGGATGGTCACATCCTTGTAATCCGGATAAATGGTTATTTCCTTGTTTAAGCTCTTGGCGATCTGTATGTCGTTTTTGGAGCATGAAACCATCAAGGCGATGAGAAAAAGGAAAAGATATCGGTTTGTATTTGTATAAGTCTGTCTTTCCATATGTGTTTTATTTAGAGAGTATCAAATAGTACCAGAAAGTAGGTTGATAGTCGGCTATTCCAGTCGCTACATTTTGTCGGGCATGCCTTAGTCCCAATACACGTTGCTTGAATATCGAGAACTCGGACAGGACTTTATCGGTTACCCCATACTTGCGGCAATATTCCGGATCATGCTCCGCATAAGAGATCACGGCTTGTTGCAAGGGTTCGGGTAATATAGGGAGTACTTCCGTCCCACTGAATCTTTCAACAAACGTTTTTATAGCGGGCAGGTCTTTCGATAATAATAACGTACCGATCGTATAATCCAATGCGGCTTTATTCTGGGGATTCTCTTCCAATATAATCATCAGGTTATCAAACAATCCGATTATATTGGCGAAAAGGTCTTTGTCGCTGGATAGGCTTTTTCTTTTTGTACCTAATTCCGGGTCGCTCTCCACCGCTTGGTCATTATATAAGAACTTTCGTTGCGAGGAGGCCCATTCGTGATAGGCCCATGTCTTTTCCAATAAGGATATAAACTTCTCGGCTGCGGGATACTGTCCGTATATCAAATGGGATTTTATTAATAATTTGGTCATGACGGGACTGCCGTATGTAATTCCTACCGAGGTACCAAAAGCGAAATTGTATGCCAAGGACGTGATTCCTACATGGTAGTATATCTGGCTGAACAGGAAACTTTCCTCTATATGCGCTTGGTATTTTGAGACCAAAGATTGTATTCCGCTTTGCGGATATTTGAATAAATCAGTCTGCATGACACCCTTGTGGGATAAGGCAAGGTTTAAGCAATTCAGGTGTAAGTAGTTATTATAGTTTAGATCGGCGGACGAGATTATGGCGTCCCATTGCTCGGTATCTATGTAATGAAACATTTGCATCAACGTATAGAAATCTTTATTCCTCTGTTGAAGAGCCGTTTGCGTATAATACATACCGGATAAGGCAAGTAATGCTACGGCTACTAAAGCTTTTAAATAGGTTTTTATGTGATCTAAGTAACGTGATAGGAAGAATAGAAGCATAACGAGTAGCGCTACTTGCCAAGAGAAGCCGTAGAATGGTTCCAGCTCAATGAAATACTCTACGTAATCTTTCATCCAAAATACATAGTCATAATCGGGTTTACTGCCTCCTAGGACACATAGGGAGCCTACGATAAGTAGCAGCAGCAACGGGATGAAGCTTGCGTACCAGCGTTCGCATTTTTGTAATACATCAAATAGTAAGATGCTAAGGGCGAATAATATAGCTACAGATCCCATCGTGTAAAACAATCCGGTCGCCAGCAAGCAACCAATTAAGGTACGGTACGTCCAATTAAATCTTCGTGCGCTGTAACTATATACGTTAAGCGCCAATGACCAAAACAACATGGCTATCAGTCCTTCATAATGATAGCTATCTTTCATTAGGTAAAGATATTGGAATAGGATGGGGAGAAAGGCCAAGGGCATAAGATATAATGCCGGATGTATCTTTCGTAAGGTCAGCCAGAATAACCAACCGGAGATTCCACCGATCAAGGCGGTCACCAGCGATCCGATAAGCGGGATCCTGAAAAACTGTATCAAGAATTGAGAGATAAAAGTCGCTAGCCCCCCTATCTGCTTAAGTATGCTGAATATATAGGTGGAATCGAATAGGAAAATCTGCTGCTGTTCCCGATAAAAAAAGAGAGGCTCTTGCATGGTCTGCAAATGAAACCATAAGACGCCGGTCAATAGAATGAATGGAAGCGGTGGTAATATCTTCTTATATAAAGTACTCATGTGATTTATTCTATTTACGATAAGTTACGTCAATTCCTTTATCCTCTTTGGCTAGCGTGCTAAGCGCCCGGATCTTGGAGGATACTTTTCCGGTAATAAACTCGGGTATATTATAAGATTTCATGAAACGGTGATAGTAGTCTGTGTCTTTCTGAGGCAAAAGGAAGGGCTTAGACGCATTTCCTTCTTCATCTATATAAGCAAAATAAGGACGTGTGTATAACCCGTCTATCCTTCGACTGCTGAAGACGATCCAGCGGCTGTTGCTACTCCATGAGTGATAGCTCTCCGTATCCGTGCTATTGGCGTTTTGCAAGGAATGAGAGATTCCGCTCGCTATATCCAGTAGATATAGATCTGCGTCTTTATGCCAGATCGAGAAGTTACCGTAGCCGGACAGCGTATATAACAAGAATTTCCCGTCTGGGGAAACACGGGGAAAAGAGGCGCTCTTCCCATCTTTTCCGGCATTGTATAAGGTATCTATACGGGAGCCGAAACTCCGGGTTACGGGATCGAACGCTATGGAGCAAAGGTTATATTTTACTTCTGAATATTCATGCGGCATGGAACGTGCCTCTGCCGAGCAGAAGTAAAGAGTCTTGCCATCGGGAGAGAATGTCGGGAAAGTCTCAAACGCTTTTGCTGTCCGAATGGAAGGCGTACTGATAATCTCATGCTTTTCCGTATCGTATACAACTACGTCGGATTGGCTGTCGAAGACCTCCACCCGGTTTTTGTCGTTGGCATGAAAGCTTTGGCTGGTCTGATTGACAGAGAAGGCTACGTATTTCCCCGATGGATGCCAAGAGGGATAGACCAAAGGCGAGATCGTCTGATCGGTCTTCGTATTTAATTTCTCGATCTTGTCTCCGTCGATCAGATAAGTGCCCGAATACTTATCCCTCATGTGGAACAGCATTTTATCGGGGTTTTGCATACAAAAAGAATGGCAATTCATACAGTTTTGACCGCTGTATTTGTTTTCCATGATAGGGCTTTGCTTATAATCTTCCAGATTCCGTTGGTAAATACCCATTTGATTCCAAAGCTCGTATCCGGGTTCGATCAAGCGATAAGCCAGATATGAATCCATGGGTTCCGGAGCGACGAATAGTGAGAATTCCGGATAGGCGAGCCATTCTTTGTCTTTTGCGTAGAGCTTTACTTGTATCGCTTTTCCTGTTGCCCTTTTCAGCAATTTTCTCCAATCGGATGCGGGAAGATAGAATTGTCCCCCTTTTTCCTTGACTTGTATCTTTTCTTCTCCGAATTTGAGTACGGCGAAAGCTTCCGTATGCGGATTTTGTATCTTGAAATTTAAGGGTGCGATATTATAAGGGATCGTTACATCCGCATAATCGGGAAATAATACAGGTTTCTCCGAGGTTTCTTTGCTTACCGGGATCGTATCCGAGCAGGATATTCCTAGTAGAATAAGAAATAAACAGGTGATATATAGAATATTTCTTTTCATGGTTGTTGATCATTTTAGAGTATAATAAGACCAATAAGTGTCTCCGAACGACTTCTTTATAAGTTGCGGAAGTTGTGGGTTGTTCCGGTTCTGCACGACTAAATTCCGATAACCTGCGAATTTGCGGATCACATTTCCGGATACGTTAAAACGCTTCCAGTAATCCACATCCTTCTCTGCTAATAGGATAACAGCCTCTTGGAAACTCACGGGGAGAGAGGGGAGTACCGGTGTTCCATAATACTTTTCTATCAGCCTTTGGAAAGCTTTCATGTCTTTAGACAGCAGATAGATAGCCCCGGTGAATTGGATCGGGAGCTGATTTTCCGGATCTTGTTCCGCACGGATAAGTAAATCATGTTCCAGTCCGTTGATACCGGATAAGTTACTTTCCTTCGGAAGAGCTTTTCGTTTAGGCCCTAATACCGGATCAGCTTCAATCGCTTTGTCGTTATATAAGAAGCCTCTATGCCGTTTGGCCCAATCATGATAGGCATATGTTTTTTCTAAGATACTGATATATTTCTCGGCGATAGGATACGTTCCGTAAATCAAGTTTGTTTGAACAAGCCGTTGCAGGTTCCGGGGATTACCGGCGCCAATTACGGTGACATACCCTTCAAAAGCCATCTCCTGCGATAATGCGATTTCCCCTAGCGTAAAATAGGCGTCGCTTAACAGGGTGGAGACCGTAAAGGTCTTGTTCCAAGAGGCGAGTAACCCTTGAGGACCGTGTTGATCAAAAGCGAACATCCGGTCTGCCAACTCCCCTTTTTCCGCAAGTGCCCTATTTAAGTAAGTTAAATATAAATAGTTTTTGATCGGCCCGTGACAATGCCGGATGATCTCGTCCCATTGTTCGGTACGGGCATAATAATCCAAGACTTTTAGAGGATAGGCTTTCTGGTCGTTATACCGTGGAATCGTTACCCAGCAAAGGAATAGGATTAGGATGAATTGAACGGTAAGCTCTATCCCTGTTTTTTTCTTTGATTGGTTTTTGCCTTTAGGATATACGAATGCCCCGATCAAGCTAAGCGGTAAACAGACCCATGCGAAATAGATGAGATTGGGAGCCGCCAGAATCGGGTGGTAAAAAGCGTCCGGTAAGAATGCGAAGCGATAACTGGTGATGGTAGTTGACCAGACACTTCCGATCCCGATAAACAGGTATTCAATTAAAACCGCTAAAAAATAGAACCCCTGTTTGGAACGGCTTATCGCTTCCTTGAGAACCACACTTAATGAGAATAGCCCGGCAATCGGTCCTCCTATCCAAAAAAGTAGTGGGGTGATTACCAATGCGGCGGATAGCCGGTAACAGGGATCTTTTATGCGCATCCATGCGTTCAGGCTAATCAAACAAAATAGGAATGCGATAGTGCCTTGTACTAAATAATTGAAGTCGTATTGAATCAATAATAAGAATAAAACCGGGAGTAAGTAAAGCAGGAAGAGCTCTTTATTTGGATTAATTTGCAGGATGATCTCCCTCATTGTTAAGCCGATAGACGTAAGTATAGCTGCGATAATGAAAGGCCCTGCATAAGGCGTAATAAAGAATTGTGTCAAGAATTCCCCGATAATCAAAGATAAACCTCCCGGACTGCTGATTTTATCCGCAAGATAATCTTCGGAAAACTGGAATAGTTGAAGCTGCTCGATATAGAAGAAATGAAACTTGCCGGTTATTTGCAAGAAACCCCCTAATAGGACAAACAGGATCAAACCGAGGAGTATTTGTTTATATCTCATGGCTAGAGTACACGTTTCATTTTGATTTAAAGTCAAACAAAGATACGATTTTTATCGGAAATACCAATCTACACAAAACGAAGTTAACTTAATTGGCACATGGAGTTAACTTCGTGGGCAAAGTATGTTAACTTCGTGAGCAAAGTAAGTTAACTTACTTTTGGGGATTAAAAAGCAGGCCGGACATATCACATGCCCGGCTGCCCTTTCTGACTGTTAACCCACTTGTTTATTTCCAGTTTTCATTCTGAACTAAAAGACCATCCATCTTTAAGATTTCATTATGAGGGATAGGCATTGTTGCCCATTTTGCGTTGTATGTACTATTGGAATATTTACCTAAATGCTTAGCTTCGTATTTCACGAAATCATTTAATACCTCGGATGCGATACCCCAGCGAGCTAAGTCATACCAGCGATGACCTTCCATCGCTAACTCGATACGACGTTCCCAACGCAGTGCCTCCAGCGCTTTGTCTTTTGATGCGAATTGAGAAGGTGGATATAAACCTATACGATAGTTTGCGGCAGCATCTGTACTTTGCTTCCCGTTAATCTTGTCATCCAAAACATAAGTAGAACTAGCCTCGGTCATTGTTGCCGGATCTACTGCCTTTACATAGCTATTGGCGGCACGAGCACGTACTTGATTAATGTATTCACCTGCTTGTTGAGGCTGTCCTAACTCGATCAAGGTTTCAGCGTACCAAAGCAATACGTCTGCGTAACGGATCAAGTGGAAGTTTTTAGCAGTGGAGTTTGTTTGCGTCGTGTTAGATAAGCTTCCTTTATCGGCTTTTCTAGGGATATTCTTCTTGTTTAGGTATAAACCTCCGTTAGAAACATCACGTACCCAACCATCCAACGCATTTGGCACTGTCCAATCTAAGAATGGAGTCTCGAAACGACCGGTAGAAACATCCAAACGAGGGTCTGTATAGACGGTCAAATCAGTGTGAGGTAAATTGTTCTCGTCTAAAGTTGATAACGCAGGATCATTACGATAAGAATCATCCATTTTAGGTAATCCGTTTGCGTCAACAATATGAGCGTTGACCATATCATAAGAGGGTTGATAGAATCCCCAACCTCCAGTTCCTAACGCTCCGCTGAAGCCGATGTGCCAAGCTCCGTTGATATTGGCAGTTTGTTCTACGGTGCCGGAAACTGCAGCTTGGACATCGAATACAGATTCTCCTGTCCAGTCACTTTCCCCTGCTGTATAGAGTTCCTCGTATGTATCTGCCAAGCGGAACTTAGTGCCTTTGTTATCTTTTCCGTTTGCGATTACATCTTCCAAAATCGTTTTAACTTCAGTCCAATGATTAGACGTTCCATTTTTTCCGTTATATGGAGAGGATTGGTACATCTTTACTTTAGCCAACATAGCGCCAGCTGCCCATTTGTTTACGCGTCCTGCCTCGGTCCAAGTGTCGGGCAGATTGTCATAGGCAAACTGCAAGTCTTCTACTATCTTATCCCAGATATAGATATAATTCCCATTCTCATCCACATTAGAGACTTGTGGGTTCACGTTCTCTTTCATGGCTATGTCATCTACATAAGGAACAGCCGCTCCAAATAATTTTACGACCTCGAAATGGAAGAAACCGCGTATGAAGCGGGCTTGGGCGATTGTTTCCGTATAGAAGTCTTTACTTTGGCCTGCTATAGCCGAAAGCTCTTCTTTTGCTAAATCCGCTACCTTGATTACGTTGTTTGCGGTGAATACCCCATGGTAACTATGTGCCCATTTTGTTTCAAAATAAGCGTTGTCAGTTGTAAATGTATAAGTTTCCAAGCTGGTAAAGTCTGGTTGGTCTTGGAAAGTTGAACCTTTGTTTGCGTCACCTCCCATTACGTCACCATATACATAGTTGGTCAATGTCGAACGGAAGTATCCATCATTCGCATCTGTAGAGTTTAATCTAGCGTACATACCAGTTAGCAACTGAGTAATACCTTCTTGCGATACAAAATCCGGTTCCTGTTTATTTGTGACTGGCTTCACATCCAAGAAATCGGAGCAAGCAGTCATGCTTCCCATCGTGGCGGCAATGACTGCCGCATATATAAATAGATTTTTCATCTTGTTTCAATTTTTAGTTAGCAAATATTTGTTAGAATGTCACATTTACACCCATGATAAATTGGCGTGGCATACCATAAGAACCGAAATCGGTACCCATCGTACGGTCATTGGAACGACCGTCTGTATCTGTACGAACCTGTGGGTCTAGTCCGGAGTAACCAGTCAATGTGAATACGTTTGCTATTTGACCATAGATGCGGATCTTCTCAAACTTGATTTTATCTAAAATACTCTTTGGAAGTGTATAACCTAAAGTCAACGTTTGCATGCGTAAGAATGAACCATCTTCTATATAGCCGGAATTAGACTCATTTGCGGCGATTGTACTCTCACCATTAGCGGTTGCCCACATAGGATAGATACCATCAGGGTTGGTTACAGGATGCCATGAATTGTCGCGACGATCTTTAGAATAAGCGGACTGTAAGGAACCATAATGTGTATAATATTTATACATGGCGAATAGATCATTGCCTACGGAGAAGTACATATAAGTACTTAAGTCGAATCCTTTCCAGTTAACACCTAAGTTGATACCTCCTGTTAAATCCGGATGTGGGTTTCCAATGAATGTACGGTCACTAGCGTCGATCTTACCATCGTTGTTCACATCTTTTACTTTGAACTGACCTACATAATTGGCTGCGTTTAACGTAGAAGCATCAGATGTACCATATGGCAATACTGTTCCACCGGCATCATTCTTATAGTTACGGACTTCTTCTTCACTCTTATAGATACCATCTAGCTGATAACCGTGGAATTCACCGATTGCATGTCCCTTCATCAATACGTTCATGTTGGAAATACGAGTTCCGGTAAAGATTCCGGCATCAGTACCAATCTCATCCAGTCTATTCTTGTAATGCGACAAGTTTACGCCTACAGAGTAACCTACCTCACCGATTTTATCATTCCAAGTAATATTCAAATCAACACCTTTGTTTGTCATATCACCGATGTTTACTTTCGGCTTGTCAGCGGCACCGGCCAAAGCAGACCAGTTGGCATCGATCAACATATCAGAAGTTTTCTTGATGTAGTAGTCGAAGTTGGCGGTTAATCGTTGATTAAAAGCTGTAATATCGAAACCTGCATTAAACATCTTAGATGTTTCCCATTTTGCCTCGATATCACCAAGATTGGTTACGCCAAATCCTTGATATACCTCTGTGTCAGAACCATTGATGCTATAGAGATAACGGTTACCAGTACCATATTGGAATGCCCAGTTATATGAATCGATATTGGAGTTACCGGTTGTACCGTAACCGGCACGAATCTTCAAATCGTCTAACCAAGTACGTGATTTCTCCATGAATTTCTCGTCCGACATACGCCAACCTAAAGAGATAGAAGGGAATGTACCCCAGCGATTCTTTTCAGAAAAACGAGAGGATGCGTCGCGACGTACCGTAACTGTAGCCAAATATTTACCTTGGTAAGCATAGTCCGCACGAGCGAACATACCGAACATGGTGGATACAGCGTTCTGGTTTCCGCTATTTCTTAAGTCAGAGCTAGCACCGTTGTTGATTACCCAAGTGTTGGGATCATCTTCGAATGGATAGTTGATACGACCTGCCTGGATCCAACGTCCTAAACCCTCACGAAGTGCCTCTGTACCAATCACAGCATTGATCGTATGATCGTCGTTGATTGTTTTGCTATAAGTAGCGGTGTTTGTCCATTGATAATCTAACCAATAGTTTGCTTGCTCGTAGAACTCGTTGTTGTTACGTCCTTCTTTATTGGTCATGATCGTACGTTTGTTCATCCAGAAGTCCCATGCGCCACCTAAACGTGCGCTGAACTGAGTACGGATCTTCAAATTCTCTCCAAGGCTTTCTAAAGGCATAATCTCTGCGTAGATAGCTGATTGGGCACGTAAGAAACGACGACGATTGTCCTTGCCATAATCAACGGACATTGGTGCGCTCTCAGCACGTCCTCCTTCGGCATTTTGTGAACCGGAATAATCACCGCCAACTGTGTAGATAGGTACCCAAGGTTGGATGGAGAAGGTCTTACCGAAGGTATTATCATCACCTTGACGACCGCGTTCTCCTGAGTTCTCGATTACGGCGATGTTGGTATTCTGACCGATATTGAACCACTTGTTCACGAAGAAGTTTGTATTCGCACGCAAGGAATAACGACGGAACCATGACTCCTTGATCGTACCTTCACGATTCATGTAGCCTAAGCCTACTGAATAAGTCGCTTTTTCACCACCTCCGGTGATAGAAATCTGGTGATCTTGCACCTTACCGGTTTGAACTACTTCGTCGTACCAATTCGTGCCGGCACGAGCTTCTTCCTCAGAGTAGCCGTCCTCAAGCATTTGGTAGTAAGCGGAACGAGACCAAGTGTTCTCACCATTGTCTTTGTAAGAAGCTTCCCAAGCTGCGATACTGCCGTATTGAGAGATGATCTGTTCTTTACTATAACCAGCAGGTTTGATAGCATAAGGCATTGTTAAATGACCTGTACCGTCTTTACCTATTGAACCGAACTGGGCGTGGTTTACTGTTTGGCCACCGCGGTAGTTGAATAAATTACGTTGCCCTTCTTCTTGGAATTCCATAGCTTCCCAAGCGTTCAACAGACCATAACCGTCATTGGCCATCTTGGCTACACCGAAGTAACCGTTATAAGATACTTGTACACGGTCGTTCTTTTTTCCTTGTTTAGTCGTGATAACGATAACACCATTTGCACCTTTCGCTCCATAAATAGCGGAAGCAGCAGCGTCTTTCAATATCTGCATGGATTCAATATCATTCGCATTTACCGCATCGATATCTACTCCTTGTACACCATCGACAATGATCAACGGGTCTGAGCCGTTTACGGAACCCACACCACGTATACGAATCGTTGTCTCCCCTAATGGACCACCACCTGCTTGTACAAATACACCAGCAGCTTTTCCTTGCAAAGCCTCAGCGAAATTGGAAACAGGAGTCTCTTTTAACTCATCCGTAGCGACAACAGCCACAGATCCGGTAATATCCTTCTTCGCTTGTGTACTATAACCAGTAACGACGACTTCATCCAAAGCTTGTGAATCCTCGACCAGCGTGATCTTGATGTTTGTCTGATTACTCTTCAAAGTAACCTCTTGAGTTACGTATCCGATATAAGAGACTACTAAGATGGCGTTTGCGGGCACATTCTCTATAATGGCTCGTCCATCCATATCAGAAATATTTCCGATAGTAGTTCCTTTTACGACTACGTTGGCTCCAACGATAGGACCAGATTTATCCACGATGTGGCAGTTAATCTGTCGTCCATCTTGCTGGACACTCATAAATCCCGTACTAGGTGTAGGATACAGATGATCTGTTTCTGTTGCAAAGGCCGTTCCGGCTCCGTACAGAAGAAAAGAAGCTCCTAAGACTAATGGCTTCCATGATACAACATTTCTCATACAAATTTAGAATTTAAGGTATAATAAAATAAAAAACACAAACTTTTAACAAAATGAATTCACTACTCTCTCATACCTCTAAGGTATATTACATCTGTTTACATCTTAAAATAAGTAAACATCACTCTCTTCTTTTCAACTTCTTTTGTGTAGCTTCTTCATTATCATGGTTTTAATTATGAAAATCACTTCTTGTTTTTTTCATGATATTAAAAAAAACGACTAGTTGAAACGATCGTTTAAATCTTGCGTTTTCGAGAAGGGGGAAAGAGGATTTGAAAAAGAAGAGCTTTTTTGTGGGAAGAAAAGGTTATCTTTCCCATTAGCAATAAGATAAAATAAAAAAAAATGAACAAAAAGTTGCATGTGTCAAAAAAAAGACAGATCTTTACAAACGACTAAATGAAACGATCGTTTCAACTAGTCGTTTTATGAAAAAACATTTAGACCATAAGATAGATGAGTAATAGCTACAAGTTGTGATGTTGTGTCTATATGAAAAAATCAAATTGTTAAGTAGATTGTGTTTTTTTGATTTATACCTTAAATTCTAATTTTATGAGTAATGTAGTATTTTGGAGACAGGTGTTTCTGGGAGCCTCTTTATTCCTTTGCGGCGGATATCCCATCATCGCTGCGGAAGTTGGCGATTTAACACCAAACGTAGGAACTCGTAGCCTACAACAAGATGGACGTAGAGTCATTTGTACTATTTCAGACAAAGCCGGACCAATTGTAGGAGCAAATGTCCTTGTTAAAGGAACCACTATCGGAAATATCTCCGATATGGACGGACGTGTTATTTTAGACGGTGTGCCTAGTAATGCGATTTTAGTTGTGTCTTACATTGGCTATGTCAGTCAAGAAATTCCTTTAAAAAGTAGTCAGACGAATGTGAGGATTCAATTGGTGGAAGATACTCAAGCTTTGGATGAAGTGGTAGTAGTTGGATATGGTACGCAATCGAAGAAGGACATTACCGGTTCTGTTGCTGTTGTTTCTACAGACGCTATCCACGAGACTCCGGTGGCGACTTTCGCCGAGGCTTTGCAAGGAAAAGCATCCGGTGTGTATATCTCTAATTCCGGAGGCCCCAGCGGTGAGACTACGATCCGTATTCGTGGTGTGGGTTCTCTTAATAGTTCAGACCCGTTGATTGTTGTGGATGGTGTATCCGGGGTGGATATCAGTTCCGTAAACCCGAATGATATTGAGTCTATGCAAGTGTTGAAGGATGCTTCAGCTACCGCTATTTATGGTGCACAAGGTGCGAATGGCGTAATTATCATTACGACGAAGCAGGGTACGCGCGCTGATCGTGTTCGTGTCTCTTATAATGGATATTTTGGTGTCGCTAAGATGGCTAACAGCGGTTATGATTTGTTGAACGGTTGGGAATCGATGGAATTCGAGGAATTAGGACAGCAGAATCTGTATAACTATCGTGGTTTGGCAACCTCTCATCCTCAATTCGGGCAAATCGCCGCTACGGGTGGTAAAGGTATTTCGATGCCTTATGCGATTAAGCCGGCCGGTTATAGCGAACAGCAGATTATTGATATGTATGGGAGCGTAGAGGCTTGGGAAAAGTCGTATGTAGACGATGGAAGCAGCTCTTGGGCCCGATCCGCATATTATCAGATGTTGGCCGACGGTTATTCCGATGCGGAGGCTCGTAAGGGTACCAATTGGTACGATGAGATTGTACAGACCGGAAAGATCCAAGATCACCAGATCTCTTTGGTGGGTGGTGGCGAGAAAGCTACTTATTCTGTCTCTTTGGGTTATACAAATCGAGAGGGTACGATCCAGAATTCTTATTTCAAACGTTACTCTTTACGTACGAATACGACCTATAATCCTAATAAGTATTTCACGATGGGCCAAAATACGAACCTTGCCGCTATGGAAACGGGAGGAGAGTCTGGTCGTCAAGGAGACGCGAACACGTTCGCTAAGACTTATACCATGAATTCGTGGGTACCTATATATAATGTAGGAGGTGATTATACGGGATCCGTGGCACCTAATGCGGGCCGTGATATTTCCGCCGTGCATCAGGTAGCTATGAATGAGAATGATTGGACACGCATGTTTCATGGACAGACTGCGGTTTTTGCCGAGCTTTCCAATCCTTGGATCGAAGGTCTGAAGCTTCGTTCTCAGTTTAGCGCTCGCTTGAATGGTATGTGGAGTTTGGAGATGACCGAACGTCAAAATATGGCGAACAAAGAGGCTTCTGCCAACAATACATTGACTGAGACGGGCAACTGGCGTTTGAACTGGCAGTGGACAAATACGGCTACTTATACCAAGAAGATTCATGAAGATCATAATATTACCGTTGTTTTGGGTACGGAGGCTATCAAACAAGGTGTCGGCCGTTATATGCAAGGAACCCGTATCGATTACATCTTCGAGAGCGATCCGAATACTTGGACGCTGGATAATGGTTCTTCTTCTAATATAGGTAACTCTAGCCGTTATCAAAGAAAAGTGACTATGTTCGGCCTTTTCGGACGTGCGGACTATTCTTATAAGGGTAAATATTTGGCGACATTCACGATTCGCCGCGACGCTTCTTCCAAGTTTGGTTCCAAGAACCGTTGGGGTAACTTCCCTTCCGCCTCCTTGGGATGGCGTATGTCTGACGAGAAATTTATGGAGCCTACCCGGAAATGGTTGGATGACTTTAAGCTGCGTGCCGGTTATGGTACGACCGGTAATTCGAATATTGGTTCTTACAACTATGCGTTCCAGTATGGTACGGGAAATTATTATATGTATCCTATCACGGGATCGGATTCAGAGACTTCTCCCGGTTATGTGCTCTCGAACTTGGGTGACTCGGACGCTAAATGGGAAACCACAAAAATGTTTAATATAGGTTTCGACCTTACGGCTTTGAGTAACCGATTGACCGCCGGATTTGACTTTTATGTAAAGAATACCTCAGACTTGCTTGTGCCTGCTAACTGGTCTGCGCTGGTTGGTAACGCATCAAAGCCTAGTATCAATATCGGTGATATGAAGAACAGAGGTATTGATTTGTCCATTGGATGGAGGGACAAAGTTGGCGAGTTCGGTTATAACATCACGGCTAACATCTCAAGATACAAGAATGAGGTTACCCGGTTGGGATCTTCTGATTTGTTCAACGATACTCGTTTGAGCAAGGTGAATATTACTACGGTGGGCCAACCTGTCGGAATGTTCTACGGGTATCAGATTGATGGTATTTATCAAAATGAGCAAGATGTTATTTCCTCGGGCGTTCTGCCTTATGGTGTGGCTACGGAAAACGATTTGGTCGCTTCCGCATGGGTAGGCCGATATAAGATGAAAGACGTGAACAACGATGGTAAGATCGATGCGGATGACCGTACGATTATCGGTAATCCTCATCCTGATTTGACCGGAGGTTTCAATATCTCTTTGACTTGGAGAGATTTTGATCTAAGTACTTACATGTATTACTCGATTGGAAATGATTTGTACAAACACTACGAGTACTATACGATGTTTGGAAACTTGCAGTCTAATTATTCGAAAGATCGTTTGGCGAAATCTTGGGATCCGGTGAATAATCCGAACGGTATTTATCCTTTGTGGACAACGACCTCGACCGAGGGCCCCGAGGCTGGTAACGAATCGAACTCCAATTATGTGCAAGATGGTTCTTATCTTCGGATGCAGACGTTGACTTTGGGGTATTCATTGCCTAAGAAGTTGCTGAAGAAGATCGGTTTCGAGAAGATACGTGTATACGGCCAGATCAGTAACGTGTTTACGATAACCGGTTATGATGGATTGGATCCGGAGGTTCGTTCGCATACTTCGTTCGAGAACGAATATGTATCAAGCGATATGAATAAAGGTATCGATTATGGATCTTATGGTATGCCTCGTCAGTTCTTGATGGGTGTGAATGTGACATTCTAACGTATGTGCTTTATAAACGATTAATTTGAATTCATTATGAAAAAAGTTCTTATATATTTTGCGATGGCGGTGGTTCTCGCGTTAGGCAGCACATCTTGTTCCGATTTCTTGGAGATCGAACCAGTAGGTGCGGTTAATGAAACCAATTTAACGGATCAGGAAGGTATTAATTATCTTCTTACCGGCATGTATTCAGCGTTAAATATTCCGGCGGCTACGACGAACTCTTATTTTGGGGCAAGCTTGACGAACTATACGTATGGTGATGTGATGGGCGGTGACGCTAATAAGGGGTCAACGGCTGCGGACCAATCGGACTTCACGTTGTTGGAGACTTTTAGCTTTACGACCGATAATTCCTATATCAAGCGTAAATGGGTGGCAGTATACGATGCGGTGGCTCGTGCTAATAATGTCATGCATTTGGCCGGTTTGATTAAAGATGAGCTTTCCGCTATACCGGGACAGGAGAAAGATTTTTATACCGAGGCCATAGCCCAAGCTCGTTTCATGCGTGGTTTTTATTTGTTTGAGGGTATCAAGAATTTTGGGGCGGCTATTCCTTATGTATCTTTGGAGGATTATGAGTCGTCCGTGAACCCACTGATATCGAATGTGGATGAGAGCGGTAACTATATTTATATTTGGGAACAGGTGGCTGAAGATTTGCAGTATGCTTATGATAATCTTCCCGGCGCATGGCCGGAAGAGCCCGGTCGTGCCAACAAATGGGCGGCTGGAGCGTTTTTGGCGAAACTGAGAATATTCCAGTCTTCTCCCTATAATGGAACGAATGGAACCTCCAACAAATGGACGGAGGCTAAATCGATTTTAGAAACGGTTATCGCTAATGGTACGGATAGCAAGGGCACGAAATATACCTTGACCCCGAGTTATGAGACGCTTTACACGGCGGGCGAGAGCGACTGGACGGGCGAGTCTGTGTTTGACGTCCAGATGGCAATCTCCGGTACGCAGTATTATACCAACGCGATCAATGGTAACTCTCATATCTCATTGTCTGGCAAGATTGGTTCCGGCTGGGGATTCTACCAGCCTTCTTATGACTTGGTGAATGCGCATATGGTGGATGAGAATGGATTGCCTTATCTCGATAAGTCGTATCAAAGCAAAACCTCGGTTACGACAATTGATGGCGATAATGTACCTCATACGGATTTGACGGTTTATACGGATCCTCGGGTTGACGTATCTGCGGGTCGTTTCAATGTCCCCTATATGGATTGGGATATACCGGTTACTATCGATGGCTGGATTCGTGATTTGGCGAATGGCGGTCCGTTCTTGAATAAGAAGAACCTGCCGAAAAAGGCGGATAAGGGAGGCTTGAGCTTGACTACAACCGGTGGCTCAACTGCCAAGAACTTCCACTTGATGCGTGTAGCTGAGCTTTACCTGCTTTATGCTGAGGCTTGTATAGAAACGGGTGATATCAATACTGCCAGAGAATATATCAACAAAGTTCGCGCACGTGCCGCACAAAGTTGTATCATGGCTGCCGACGCGAATAACAATATGGCTTTAACTTCTTCTCCATATGTATTGGAGGATAAGGTGAGCGGAAATACCATTGCTAATACGGCGGCTAATTATCGCATCGGCTTGTATCCTGCGAGTGGCTGGACAGTGGATAAGGCGATAAAAGCCTTGCGTTTCGAGCGTAGGATCGAGTTGGCGATGGAGGGGCATCATTGGTATGATCTTGTGCGCTGGAATGCGGCTTCTGAGGAGCTGGGTAATAAAGGTTCGGGCTTCTTGGCTTATGAAAAGAGATATTTGCTGAAGTACCAATCGGCTACGTATCCGGATAGATTAGTGACACTTCCGATCCCTAACGATGAAATTGTCACCATGGAAGGCGTATTAGTCCAGAATGAGAACTGGAAATAAATTGTAGGTTGATAATCATTGTGGGCCGGGCATGTGATATGTCCGGCCTTTTGTATATTTGTACCGTGAATTCAACAACCCGGTGAGGTTCGGTGTTCTTAAGATAAACAATAAATGAGGATCATTATGAGATTGGTGTATATTTATCATAGCGGATTCGCTTTGGAAGCGGATGGCTTTTCGATCTTGATCGATTATTTCAAGGATAGCGATCCGGACCCGGCCAAGGGATACGTGCGTAGCGAACTCTTGAAGCGTGCGGGCACATTATATATATTAGCGTCGCATTTTCATCCGGATCATTTTCATCCGGAAGTATTGAAATGGAAAGAGCAGAAGCCGGATATCAAATATATCTTTTCCAAGGATATATTGAAGCGTCGGAGGGCCAAGGCTGATGATGCTATTTATTTGAAGAAGGGGGATGCCTATCAAGATGAACTTCTGACCATCAAGGCATTTGGTTCCACGGATGTGGGGATCTCTTTCCTGATAGAGACAGAAGGCAGACGGATCTTCCATGCCGGCGACTTGAATAATTGGCATTGGAAAGACGAGTCCACCCCGCAAGAGGTAGCCGAGGCTGAGGGTAATTACTTGAAGGAACTGGATATAATAGCGAAAGAAACCTCTGTGATGGATCTCGTCATGTTCCCGGTCGATCCTCGTTTGGGTACCGATTTCATGAGGGGCGCCCAGCAATTTATCGATCGTATAAAAACAAGCGTATTTGTCCCGATGCACTTTTGGGAACGTCCGGCGGAGGTTATGGCTTTCGGCCCTTACGCCGAATCGAAAGGATGTCGTTATATCGTATTGTCTGTTCCGGGAGAAGGGACGGATATATAATATATTATTAATGTATAGGTTATTTTAAACGCATAAATTTATTAGGTATGGAAGTTAAAGGTAGATTTGACCATTTCAATATTAATGTATTGGATTTGGATAAGAGTATCGCTTTTTATAATAAAGCGTTGGGATTGAAAGAGCACCATCGTAAGGTAGCGGAAGACGGTTCGTTTATCTTGGTTTATCTAACGGATGAGCAAACCGGTTTCTTGATGGAGCTGACTTGGCTGCGTGACCGGAAAGAACCTTATGAGCTAGGCGACAATGAGATCGGAAGAGCGTCGTGTAGGGAAAGAGTGTAGATCTCGGTGGTCGCCGTATCATTAAAAAAAAAAAA
>OOAG01001274.1_pt1 | contig 19092 bp, 13 predicted proteins | sample 1671461 | NCBI WGS metagenome assembly OOAG01 (sample SAMN06348159, study PRJEB24527) | human gut metagenome | biome: human gut; feature: ankylosing spondylitis patient; material: feces | host: Homo sapiens | place: China | collected 2015-10 | reverse complement strand
TGGGATTTGCCTTCAGCTGTGCTACCAGCGGTGCAAACATATCAGCCATTGTGATTACCTCCGAATTTACTTTCCAAAATTCACACCCCGCGTCTGTTGGACACAAGATGCCTTTCTTCTTTATTCTAACACACCGGGCAAAAAGTTCAAGACAAAATTGTGTTTTTGTGCTAATATTTAAGAGAAAACAGGTTTCAAATTGTGAATAAAATATCATACTGTTTCAGAAGGAGATCGAACCGCCATGGATTGGGAAACGCTGAAAGCCGACTGCCTTGCCTGCAGCCGCTGTGAGCTGTGCAAGACCCGCACGAATGTGGTGTTCGGGCAGGGCGTGCCGGACGCCGAAGTGCTATTTGTGGGCGAGGGCCCCGGCCAGAGCGAGGACGAGCAGGGCCTGCCCTTTGTGGGCCGCAGCGGTCAGCTGCTGGACAAGTATCTGTTTGCCATCGACCTGGACCGAGAAAAGAACTGCTACATTGCCAACATCGTCAAGTGCCGCCCTCCCCAGAACCGTGACCCTCTGCCCGCCGAGAGCGAGGCCTGCATGCCCTGGCTGCGGGAGCAGTTCCGCCTGCTGCGGCCCAAGATCGTGGTGTGCCTGGGCCGCATCGCCGCCCAGCGGATGATCCGTTCCGACTTTTCGGTGACCAAGGAGCACGGGCAGTTCATTGAGAAGAACGGCATCCTGTTCATGGGCACCTTCCACCCTGCCGCCCTGCTGCGCGGCCCGCAGAACAAGCCCAATGCCTTTGCCGACTTTGTGGCTCTGCGGGACAAGATCCACGAAGTGTGTGAGCATACCTATGAATGAATCATCCTCTCCGTCTGCTCACTTCGTTCGCATCCACCTCCCCCGAAGGGGGGAGGTTTTGGCAGCGTAACAGCCAGATGGCGAAAAGCTCGCTCTTCGGGAGAGCTGGCATCGCGCAGCGATGACTGAGAGGGTTCCATTTTCATTCACCCCACACCTCTTTTTTGCATACTCTAAAGCAAAAGCGAGGTGTTTTTTATGCAGCGTGTTTCGTTTGACCGGGTCGATTTCTTTCTGGGGGCCACCACCCCCGCCGGGTTCAAGGGCTATTTTGAGCCGCTGCGCCGGGAGCCCGGCATGCAGATGGTGCTGATCAAAAGCGGGCCGGGCTGCGGCAAGTCCACCCTGATGAAGCAGCTGGCCCGCCGGGCCATCCAGCAGGGTGAACCGGTGGAGTGCATCCACTGCGCCAGCGACCCTGACAGCTTTGACGGCGTGATCTTTGTTCGGCAGCGCCGGGCCATCGTAGATGCCACCGCGCCCCACACCATAGAGCCGGATGCGCCCGGTGCCGACGAGGTAGTGCTGAGCCTGTACCATACCATTCAGGCCGACGCCCTGCGCCCCCATGCTGAAGAGGTCAAGGCGCTGTTTGCCCGCAACGCTGCGCTGCGGGCGCGGGCTGCGCGGTATGTCGCTTCTGCCGGGAGCCTGCTGCTGGACAGCCGCCGGGCCGAGGCCTGCAGCGCCAACTTTGAAAAAGTGCGCCGCTACGTCAAGCGATTGTGCACCCGGCTGCTGCCCCGCACCGAGAACACCGCCCGCGAAGAGCTGCGGCTGCTCTCGGCCGTGACCCCAAAGGGTGAGGTGTTCTACCAGCACACCGCGCAGGCACTGGCTGACCGGTTCATCGTGTTCCGGGACGAATATGGTGCCGTGTCGCGCCTGCTGCTGGAGCTGATCCGTGCCGAGGCACTGGCCCGGGGCTATCACATCATCACCTGCCCCTGTGCCATGCACCCGGAGGATAAGATCGACCACATCCTGATCCCGGAGCTGCGGCTGGCCTTCCTCACCGACAACCGGTGGCACCCGGTGCAGCTGCCCGGCATGCAGGCCGTGCGGTGCACCCGGTTCCTTGACCGGGAAAATCTGGCGGGCTACCGCGCCCGGCTGCGGTTCAACGAGCGGGCGGCCGCCGAACTGCTGGAACAGGCCACCGCCCTGATGGCACAGGCCAAGAGCTGCCACGACGAACTGGAGACTTATTACCGTACCACCGTGGACTTCGCCCAGGTGGACGAAGCTGCCGCCCGGTGCGCGGAGCTGTTCGGGCTGGAAGCGCCGTCACCCGACTGCTGAGTTCTTTATGATAAGGGAAGTGAAATCATGTCCGACATCCGTCTGCCCATCCGGCAGCTGGTGGAGTTTCTGCTGCGCAGCGGCAGCATCGACAGCCGGTTTGCCGGTTTTGACCGTGCACTGGAGGGTGCCCGCATCCACCGCAGGCTGCAGAAGGCCGCCGGGGAGGGTTACGCCGCCGAGGTGCCCCTCTGCGCCGATTATACAGTCGACGGCATCCGCTTTACGCTGGAGGGCCGGGCCGACGGCATTTTTACCAACGAAACCGGCGTTGTGACCATTGACGAGATCAAGACCACCGCGGTGCCCGAAGAAGAGATCTGCGAGGGCATGAACCCCTGCCACTGGGCGCAGGGCATGGTGTACGGAGCCATCTACAGCGCACAGGAAAACCTGCCCGCCGTGGATGTGCGGCTGACCTATTATCAGATCGACACCGACCGGATCCTCCGCTTTGTACGGCACTTTTCCCGGCAGGAGCTGGAGCAATTCCTGCACAAACTCCTGCACCGGTATCTGCCCTGGGCACAGCGTCAGCTTGCATGGCAGGAAACCCGCAGCGGCAGCCTGACCGCCATGCGGTTCCCGTTTGAAGTCTACCGCCCCGGGCAGCGGGCACTGGCGGGCGAGGTCTGGCGGGCCTGCACCGCCGCCCCCTCCAAAAAAGGCACACGGCTGTTCTGTCAAGCCCCCACCGGCATCGGCAAGACCATGAGTGCGCTCTTCCCTGCCCTGAAAGCCATGGGGAGCGGCTGCGGGGAGAAGCTGTTTTACCTCACCGCCCGTAACACCACACAGGCCGCCGCCGAGGATGCCATTGCCCGCCTGCGGGCCGTACAGCCCGACCTTGCCCTGCGCAGTGTGACCCTGACCGCCAAGGAAAAAGCCTGCCTGCACCCGGACGCCGAGGGCCATCCGGCCTGCCTACCGGAGGTGTGCCCCTATGCAAACGGCTACTACGACCGCATCAAGAATGCGCTGGCCGCACTGCTGGACGGCAGCGGCCAATTCAGCCGTGCCGCACTGGCCGACACCGCCCGACAGTTCACCGTGTGCCCCTTTGAGCTGGGGTTGGACCTGAGCGAATGGTGCGATGTTGTGATCGGGGACTACAACTATTTGTTTGACCCGGTGGTGCACCTGAAGCGTTTCTTCGACACCTCCGGCGACTGGCTGTTCCTGATTGACGAGGCACACAATCTGCCCGACCGCGCCCGCGCCATGTACTCGGCCCGCTTCTGCAAGAGCAGCCTGACCGACGCAAAACGCACGCTTGGCAAGGGCAAAAGTGCCCTGAAAACCGCCCTGACCAAGGCCGACAAGGCCATGCGGGAGGCGCGGCAGGCCTGTGTGCGTCTGGCACCCCGCAGGCACGCAGAGGACGCCCCCGGCGAACCGGCCCAGACCAGCCTTCTGCCGGAACCGGATGCCCCGGCGTTTGCCCTGCCGGAGCCGTTGTATGCGCAGGACGGCACGGTGTTTTTGCAGGAGCTGCCCGCCGCACTGCTGACACCCCTGCGGGCGGTGCAGGCCCCTTTGCAGGCCTGGCTGGAAGACAACCCGGAAGCCGACGCCCACCCGCAGATGTTGGAGCTTTATTTTGCGGTACAGAATCTGGTGCGGGCTGCCGAACGGTACGACAGCCACTTTGTGACCCAGCTCACCGCCCGCGGCAGCGAGCTGGAATTGCAGCTGCTCTGTCTGGACCCGGCCCCCTTTGTGGATGCCAGCCTTTCCACCGGGCGCAGTGCCGCGCTGTTCAGCGCCACCCTCACCCCGCCCGCCTACTACCGCAGCGTGCTGGGCTGTGCCGACGCCCGGGCTGTGGCGCTGGAAAGCCCGTTCCCCGCCGGGAACCTGGGACTGTTCTGCCTGCCGGGCATCTCCACCCGCTACCGTGACCGGGAGCGCAGCGTACAGAGCGTGTCAGATGCACTGGCCCGGCTGGCGCAGAGCCGGGTGGGCAACTATCTGGCGTTCTTTCCCAGTTACGCCTATCTGCGGCAGGTGCAGGAAGATTTTGCCGCCCGCTATCCGGGTATTTCCACCCTTGTGCAGGAGAGCGGGTTGGATGACGCTGCCCGCGCCGCTTTTCTGGCACGATTTGAGCCAGACCCTGCCCATACCCTGCTGGGCTTTGCAGTCATGGGCGGCATCTTTGGCGAGGGCGTAGACCTTGCCGGCGACCGGCTCATCGGCTGTGCCATCGTGGGCGTGGGGCTGCCGCAGGTGAACCCCCGGCAGGAGATGCTGCGCCGCTACTACGACACCCAGAACGGGGCCGGGTTCGATTACGCCTACCGCTATCCCGGCATGAACAAGGTCCTGCAGGCCGCCGGACGGGTCATCCGCACCCCGGAGGACAAGGGCGTGGTGCTGCTTCTGGACGACCGCTTTGCAAAGCCGGACTATCAGCGGCTGTTCCCGCCCCATTGGAAGCACCTGCAGTATCTGCCCGGCCCTGCCGCACTGGAAACCGCGCTGGCCGATTTCTGGAGCAGTAAGCCCGAATAAACGCAACCCCCGCCCACGGACCGGACTCTTCTGTCCTTCTGTGGGCGGGGTTGTCGTTTGAGCGCAGGAAACTTTTGCGCTGCTGCGTTGGTTGCCAAAAAAGTACAACTTTTTTCAAAAACAGGCTTGACAAGCACCGCATTTGCGGGTATAATAGCACACGTTGAGCGGCTCACACCGCAAGACACGAACCAAATGATGGGGATTTGCATAGTGGTAGTGCGGTAGACTCTGACTCTACTTGTGGGAGTTCGATTCTCTCATCCCCAACCAGAACAAAGCCATCCGATGAACAATCGGGTGGCTTTTCTGTTTTGTTTTCTGCCGATTTCACGCAGTGAACACACCGCACTGTACCAAAGGTCTTTGGACAAATCAAACACCCGCACCGCATTCCCTTTTCTTGGGAGATGCAGTGCGGGTGCTTTTTCAATTCATGAAATGATCACCGGACTTTGCCGCAGTTTTTGCAGGACCGCCCAGAAGCAGCGTTGAGTGTTCCGCAGTCCGGGCAGTACCACCGGCCATCCGGCATCGGGTCAACCGGCGATGGAGTCTGATGCTTTTTTACAGATGCTTCACTATCAGGTGCTGTAAACAGCGGAGCGATATTCACATCTCTGCGGCCCGAACCCGCAAGGCTCCGAAAGTCCCACGATTTGATTTCCTGTGCCAATGTAGCTTTTGGCTTCAGGTATTCTCCGCATCGTTGGCAGTAACGGACCCCTGATTGGTTTTCATAGCCACAATTTTTGCAAGTCATGTCAACACCTCTTAAAGGATGCTGATGCGGCCTGCACCGTAGGGATTCTCGTAGTCCAGCAGGTAGCCGGGGTACTCTGCCAGCACACTGTTGGCGCTGGAAAGGTGCGGCAGACCCTCTGCGTCCACACCGCCAAAGGTCATGGCATAGGTGGACATGACAAGGTAATCTTCCGACACATAGTCCTTGATGAGCTCGGCCCCGTCAAACATGGCAAAGCCGTCGCCCAGATTGCGCAGGGTGTAGTTCATGCCGGCCAGAGCATAAGTCTTGGCCAGGTCCAGAGGCTCGTAGGTGCCGGTGTGACGATCGTAGATCTTCACGTTCTGGACGCGCGGGGTGCCGGTGGCACTGCCGATCCAGACGTTCTTGTCGTCGGTCTGCACGGTGTTGGGGATGTCGGTGTGGATCTCATAGGTCGCACCGGCCACCTGCAGGAAGCCGCCGTTCTCCTTGCCCTCTGCACCGGCAAAGCGGGCTGCAAACTCCAGTGCGTCCTGGATCTGCTTTCCGGTCACCGACATCAGGCAGGCCACGTTGCCAAAGGGGCTGACCTGCTTGCAGGTCTTGAAGGTCCAGTACCCGGCTGCCACGTCGGTGCGGATGCCGCCGCCGTTCATGATGGCGATGTCACAGTGCAGCTGCTCCACCTCATTGAAGTAGGTGTAGATGCCGTCGGCCACAAAGTCGCCGAGGTTGGTCTCGCCGGAGCGGATGCGGCGTTTGCCGGTAGCAGGGTCGGTGATGTAAAACTTGGTATCGGCCACGGCGATCTTCTCGCCCAGCATCTCGTCCACGGAGCTGACCCATGCGGCCTGCTCTGCTGCCACGGCGACATCCTCCTGATCGTAGGTGGACACCAGCCGGGTGGAGATGGTGCCGTCCGGGGCAATGGTCATCTCGCCCACGTTGGCAAAGTAGGAGCCGGTCTGGGTCAGGGTGACCAGTCTGCCGGAAGCGTCCGCCACCTGCTTATTCTCCATCACCGTGTGGGAGTGGCCGTCGATGAAGGCATCAAAACCAGTGGTGTGGGCAATGACCTCCTCGCTGGTCCAGGGAGAGGACGAGGGGTCCACGCCCAAGTGGCCCAAACCGATGACCACATCGGCCAGGCACTTCGCCTTGTCAACGGCCTTCTGCACGGCGCTGTAGAGCTTCTGGCCGTCCTCGCCGCCCAGGATGTCGTAGATGTACTTGGTCTGGGTCTTGTTCATGAAGTAGGCCGGGGTGGACTTGGTAAACGTCTCGGGCGTGGTGATGCCCACAAAGGCAATGCGCACACCACCGCGCACGAACACCTTGATTTCCGGCAGCACCCGCAGATTGGTGCGCAGGTCCACCCAGTTGCAGGACAGGTACGGGAAGTCGGCATCCCGCATGAGCTCTTTGGCGCGGTCCATGCCATAGTCGAACTCATGGTTGCCAGGAGTAGCGGCATCGTAACCGGCGGCGTTCATCAGCTGGATGATGGAAGCACCCTGGTCCATGGAGCCGTAAGCGGTGCCCTGCACATGGTCACCGGCGTCCACCAGCAGGACCTTTTTGCCTGCGTTCTGATAGCTCTGCTTCAGGGCGGCAATGGCCGCATAGGTCAGCTCCGGGGCCTGCTTGTCGATGTAAGTATGCACGTCGTTGGTGTACAGGATGGTGACCTCGGATTTTTCACCGGTCCAGCAGGCAAACGCAACCGGGGCCCCGACGGCCATGGCGGCGGCAGCGGTGGTGACACCGGCGGCCTTCAGGAAATTGCGGCGGGAGATAAGATGTTTCACGGGAAAACGACCTCCTCTTTTTCTGGCATTTGATGGGGCAGGCTCTCCCCTGCCCCTGACTGGTTCAAGCATAACACAGAACCGCGCCAAGAGCAAGACAAAACATGCCGTTTTGTTCAATTTTCCTTCACATATCAGCTGTCTTTCTTGCATTGTGCATCATCGCCGTACAAAAAAAGAGAACGCCCCTGCAGCCGTCTCAGCATGCAGGGGCGCTCTCTTATGGTCAGACCAGCTTTTCAGCCGGAGAAGGGGGTCTTAAATGGCGTTGTATTCCTTGAGGATCTTCTCAAGGTCGGTGCCCTCGATTTTCTTCAAAGCTTCCTTCAGGGCCAGACGCGGGATGAGCGGCAGGTCCATGTCGGTGATCTTCTTGCCGTCGCGCAGCTTGACCGTTGCATTCAGCAGGTCACGCACGTCGTAGGTGCTGCCCCAGACCTCGGGCACACCGCGGTCCACGTTCAGCAGGGTGTACACGGCCTCCATACCGGTGCGCATGGAGTACTCGGTGGTGAAAATGGTATCGCGCTTGGTCTCCGCAAACTGGCCCAGGAAGGCAAAGTTCACAGCGCCCTCCGGCACGATGTCGGGGCGGTCGCCCATGGCACGGGGCATGAAGAAAGCGTCAATATAGGGCATCATCACCGGCACGGTGTTGGCGCTGTGCTCTGCCAGCTCTTCGATCTGGTCGGTGGGCACGCCGATGTGGTACAGCCACTCCATGCAGATCTCCTTGCCGGTGCAGTCGCGCATGGGCTTTTTGACATAATCGCCGGGCTTGTCGCTGAACAGGCCGTAGACCCAGACACACAGCTGATCCTTGGGTTGATCGTGGAACTGCTGCTGACGGTTCAGCGTCCAGCTGAGCAGCCAGCTGGAGTCCTTGACTGTAACGATGCCGCCGGTGACGGTGTGACCGCTGAAGGGATCGCGCTTGCAGATCTTCTGGATATACTGCGGGATCTTGTCATCCAGGGTGGTGATGGTGGCGCTCTCCCAGTTGGACAGCTCCGGATCCGAGCAGAACTTTTCGGGGTGGCCGAAGGACGGGTCCTGTGCGGCGATCTTCTTCCACAGATCCCAGCCGTTGCCCGGCTTGATGGTGGGGTCGAAACCGGCTGCCTTGTCCTGGGCACCCACGGTGCAGCTCTCGACGCAGCCGCCATTGATGATGAACAGCAGATCGTTCTCGGTCAGGTCGATGTTGGACACCTCGCCTGCGTGCTCCACGGTGACCGAGCTTGCCATCTTGCGGCTGCCCTGAATGTCGAACTTGACGTCCGTGACCTTGGTGTCGTAGTGGAACTGCACGCCAAAGCCCTTCAGGTACTCGATCATGGGCAGGATGATGGACTCATACTGGTTGTAGCGGGTGAAGCGCAGGGCGGTAAAGTCCGGCAGGCCGCCGATGTGGTGGATATAGCGCTTGATATACAGCTTCATTTCCAGTGCGCTGTGCCAGTTCTCAAAGGCGAACATGGTGCGCCAGTACAGCCAGAAGTTGGAATTCAGCACCTCATCGTCAAAGAAGTCGGTGATCTTCTTGTCCTGCAGCTGCTCATCCGGGGTGAAGAACAGCTTCATGATCTCCATAGCGCCCTTGTCGGACAGGCCGAACTTGCCGTCGGTGTGGGCGTCCTTGCCCTGCTCCACGGTAGCACGGCAAAGGGAGAAGTTGGGGTCCTCCTTGTTCAGCCAGTAATACTCATCCAGCACGCTGGCACCCTCGGTCTCCAGCGAAGGGATGGAGTGCAGCAGGTCCCACATGACCTCAAAATGGTTGTCCATCTCACGGCCGCCGCGCATGACGTAGCCGATGCTGTACTTGTAGCCGTCGCAGGCACCGCCGGGCAGGGCCTCCTTCTCGAACACATGGATATGCTCGCCCTTCATCTGGCCGTCACGCACCAGATAGCAGGCTGCGGTCAGGGCTGCCAGGCCGGAACCGACGATATATGCGGATTTATGATCAACGCCCTCCGGCTTTTTGGGACGTGCAAATGCTTCGTAGTTGCCACTGGAATAGTACATGGAAAAGCCTCCTTGCTTCGCTTTTTTCTTCCTTACAGCAGTTCAATGCTGCTCTCTATGGCAACAGTATACCCTGCCTTGGCCCGCAGAACAACAAACAAACTCTGCCTCATGTATAAAATTTAGACAACTGTCCCGTTTTGTTGGAAATGCGTACAAATTGTGACAAAAAAAGCGGAATGACCGCTGTCATTCCGCTTTTGCAGGCGTTTGTTTTATTTTGCGGTGGGCTGGGCCACCTCAAAGTCAATCTTGCCCAGATTGACGTCGGAACGCACGATGGTGATCATCATGGTATCGCCCAGGCTCCAGTTCCTGCCGGAGACGGGGTCGGACAGGCGCACGCCCTCGGTGAGCATCGTGCCGGAGGGGGTCAGGCTGGAAGCCGGTACAAAGCCCTCCACGCCGTTCTCCAGTTCAATGAACAGGCCGCGCTGGGTCACGCCGGAAATGCGGCCCTCGTAGCTCTCGCCCAGATGGCGGCGGGCATACTCGGCCTTGTAGCAGTCCTCGGCCTTGCGCTCGATCTGCATGGCGATGACTTCGCGCTCGCTGGCCTGCTTGCTGGCCCGCTCCGCAAAATCGGTGTAGCGCAGGATCATGGTGTCCTTGTCGGTGCCCTTGAGCTGCGCGGTCATGATGCGGTGGATGGCCAGGTCCGGATAGCGGCGGATGGGGCTGGTAAAGTGGGCATAGTCCTGCAGCACCAGACCGTAGTGACCCTTGGGCTTTTCCTCGTACAGAGCCTTGGACATGCAGCGCAGCATACCGGTGTTGATGATCTGCTCATACGGGCCGCCGCGCACGCCCTCCAGAATGGCGCTCAGCTCCTTGGGGGTGGGCACCTCCTTGGCAAAGTGGTCGTTGATGCCGCAGGCCTGCAGCAGTGCATGCAGGCGCTCCAGCTTTTCGCCGTTGGGCTCCTCGTGGACACGGTAGACGAAGGGGATCTGCTTGACGCGGGCAAAGTGGGCCGCGCACTGGTTGGCCAGCAGCATGAACTCCTCGATCATGGCCTCGCTCTCGCCGGAGGTACGCTTTTTCACATCGATACAGTGGCCGTTCTCATCCAGAATGAGCTTGACTTCCCCGCTCTCGAAATCGATGCAGCCGCGCTCCTTGCGCAGGCGGGCGCGGTGGGCGTACAGTTCCTTCATGGCGGGCAGCTGATCCAGCACCTCGGCATACTTGGCCTGCGTCTCGGCATCGGCAGTGCCGGCCAGCAGGGCGTTGATCTCAGAATACACGCCCTTGACCCGGCTGCAGATGATGGACTTGACGAACTTGTAGTCGGTCAGATTGCCGTCCTGATCCAGACGCATCAGGCAGGAGAATGCCAGGCGCAGCTCCTTCTCGTTCAGGGAGCAGATGCCGTTGGAAAGGCTCTTGGGCAGCATGGGCACGACCTGATCCGCATAGTAGACCGAAGTGGCGCGGTTGAAGGCCTCCTCGTTCAGCTCACTGCCGGGCTTGACGTAGTGGGAGACATCGGCGATGTGAACGCCCAGCTCATAGCCGCCACCGGAGAGCCGGGTCAGGCTGACGGCATCGTCGATATCCTTGGTCTCGGCGCTGTCGATGGTGAAGATGGGCAGAGCGCGCAGATCCATGCGGCCCTTGCAGTCCTCCTCAGACACGGTCATGTCCTCGAACTTCCTGGCCTCGTCCCGCACCTTCTCGGGGAAGCGGGTGTGGATGTCCTTGGCATAGAGCAGGGCCTTGGCGCAGCGCTTGGCCTCCTCGCAGCTGCCAAAGCGCATGGAAACGCCCACGCGGTGGTCCTCCTGCCGGGTCCCGCGCTGCAGGATCTCCACAGCCACCTTGTCGCCGTCCTTTGCGCCGCCCTCGCAGTCGCGCTGGATGGTCATGGAGATGGCCGGGCAGTCATCGGGCACGAACTTCAGGCGGCCCTCGATGCGGCGGGCAGTGCCCACCATGTCGTTCTTCTGCTCGAGCACGGCAAGGATCTCGCCCTCATCGCTGCCCTCCACCCGGGGGTGGGCAAACTTTTCCACCAGAACGGAATCGCCGGGCATGGCACCGCGGGTGAAGCGGCCCGGGATGAAGATATCGCCGGATTCATCCTCCAGCATCACAAAGGCAAAGTTCTTGCCCAGCTTGACCACCTTGCAGGGCAGGGCCTTTTCGGCACGGCCGGAGCGGGCAGTGAAGAACACGCCGGACTTCTGGCAGACCACAGCATCGTGCACCAGCTCGTCCAGAGCCTCCATCACCTTGCGGTCCGCGGCACGGTCGCCGCCGAACTTTGCCTTGAGGTCCTTGACCATGCAGGGCTGGTTCTGGATGGCATGTTCAATTTTATCGCGTAATGACATATTTTTCTCCTTAACACTTTTCCGGCATTCTCCAACGGAACCCGGACGACATCTTTCCCACGAGAGGTTACAGACAGAAAAACAGCCCCGCCTTACACGGGGCTGTACACGGGTGCTCAGGCCAGACGGCTGGCAAACACACAGGCCAGGATAGCCACCACAAAGAACACGATGCCTGCAATGCGGGTCACCTTGGCCAGCATCTGATCCGCAGGGGTCAGGCGTGCATTGTTGGCACCGCCCACACCACCGTTGATGGCACCGGCCAGACCCTGACCGTGGGTGTGCTGCATCAAGGTGAGGAGGATGATGACGGCCGAGACGACCAGCAGGATGGCACCGCCGACGATTTCAATGACAGACATGGATGGAACGCTCCTTTTATCTTTAGTTTCCTAGAGACTGCATACAAATACAATTGTATGATAGCACAAAAGGCCGGGAAATGCAAGAAAAACCGTGGGCTACGGAACCAGAATTTCCAGCCCTGCCGCCACCCGGGCAAAGATGGCCGCGCTGGAAAAGGCAGGTTCGGCCTGCGTATCCTGCAGCACCACGATGGTATAGCGGGGCTGCTCTGCCGGGACAAAGCCCGCAAACCAGTAATTTTTCAGCTCTGTACCGCCGGAAAACTGGCCGGTCTGGGCCGTGCCGGTCTTGCCCGCCGCGGTCTGGCCGGGCAGGGCAGCCTCATGGCCGGTGCCCCCGGCCACCACACCCGCCAGCAGATCCTGCAGGGTGGCGGCGGTGCGTTTTGTAAGCACCCGCCTGCTCCGGACATGGGAAAGCGCCGTGAGGGGCGCGCCGGTGGTCTCGTCCAGAGTGGTCTCCAGCAGCAGCGGGGTGCGGCAGATCCCCCCGCAGGCAATGGTGTTCATCATGGCGGCGACCTGCAGGGGGGATGCCAGCAGCTCCCCCTGCCCAAAGCAGAAATTGGCGTAGGCCCCGCTGGACGCAAGAGCCTCCCGCTCCGGCAGAACCCCAGCCGCCGTGTGCAGGGCATCGGTGAGCGGGATCGCCTGCCCGAAGCCCAACTTCTCTGCCATGGCGCGGACAGCATCGGCCCCCAGCGCCTGCCCCAGACGGATGAAGTAGCCGTTGCAGCTCTTTTCCAGCGCGCCGGCCAGATCCACCTCACCATGGGGGATGCCGCCCGCACAGCGGAAGATCCGGCCATCCACCGCGCACCAGCCGGGGCAGGTGTAGACAAAGCCGCTCTCCCCTGCCTCCAGCGCCGCTGCCGCCACCACCGGCTTGAACACCGAGCCCACGGCATAGCACTGGAACGCCCGTTCCAGCAGGGGGCTGTCCGGGGCGTTCAGGCTGGCCGAAATGTTTTCCGGATCATAGCCGGGGCGGCTGACACAGGCCCGCACCTTGGCGTTGGCGGTGTCCAGCACCAGGATGCAGCCGCTCTGCATCGTTTCGTCGGCCACAGCCTCAGCGGTCTGCTGGATCTCCCGGGAAAGGGTCAGCTGCACCCCCACGGCCCCGCTGTCGGCGGAAGTGAGGGCGGGCTCGGCCCGCAGCTTTCCCTGGGCGTTGACGGTGCAGAGCAGGGTATCCCCCGCCCCGCTGCCAGTGAGCAGATCATCAAAGGCGGCTTCCAGACCGGCGGCACCGTGGCCCTCGCCATCGAGATACCCCAGCAGCTGCACTGCCAGCGGGGCGGCAGAGCTTCGCCGTGCCGCTGGCCAGCAGGAAACGCCCAGCGCGGAAACATCCCGGTCCACCTCCAGCAAGAACGGGGACGCGGCGTTCCGCTTCTGGTAGAGCGCCGCCTGCCCGGCTGCATCGGTGTAGGCAAACAGGCGGGCATAGCTGCCCTCCCCGGGCACGCAGAGGGCCATCCAGCGGGTGGTCTGCCCCGTGAGGAGCTGACCCCTGTGATCATAAAAATTGCCCCGCCGGGCGGGCAGGTGGAGGGTGACCACGCTCTGCGCCGCCGCCCGGGCCCCATAGGCCGTGTCGGAGCAGAGCCAGTACAGGCGGCAGACCACCGCCGCAAAGCAGAACAGCAGGGCCCCATACAGGGCCAGCACCCGTTTGCCGGACATGAAAACGCCCCCTCTCCCGCTTAGGATGGGCAGGAAAGGGGGCATTGATGCGTTCAGGAGCAGATTTTTCGGACGAGCTCAGCGGCGCGGGCGGCATCCTCGGCCGTGGCGGTGCCGTTGTAGCGGGCTTTGAGGTAGATCTGGCGCAGCTCGGCCTCGGCGGCAAAGTCCATACCGAAAGCGCGGCCGGTCAGGTCAAGGCTGGTATCGCCCCGCAGGATGGTCACGCCGTGGCGCTGGCAGTGGTCCAGATAGATGGCATACTCCCGCCGCACTTTGTCCACCGGGCTGAGGAAGAGCCTGGGCCAGCGGCGGGCACGCTTGTGGGTGCTATGCCGGACAGTGGTGTCCGTGCAGGCAGTGTCCGTGTGCCGGAACTTCTGACGCAGGAAATGCCGCACCACCAGCACCGCACAGAGGACCGCCAGCAGGATACCGAGCACGGTCAGCATCAACATCCCGTTGATGAGCGGTTCTGCGTCCTCGGCGGCCTTTTGGGCGTTGGCGATGACCTCATCGGTAGAAACGATCTCGGTGCGCTCCAACGGTTTGGGCGGAAAGAGGGTGAAGAGCCAGTGGATGAACTGCAGGATGCCGTGGAACAGCCAAGTTACACCCTGCACCACAATGTTGTTCAAAAACAGCTGCAGCACCGGCACGATCCCGCCAAAGTAAACGGCAGACGCAGCCGCCTTTGCACCGGCAACCACAACACTGCGGCTGAGCAGGAACGGCCCTGCGCACACCGCCGCCAGCACGCCGCCGGAAAGCAGCAGATAGCCCGGCCGGGTGGAGATCTCCGGGTCCTGCCGGGTGGTGCGGTTGAACCCCACCAGAAGCACCGCTGCCGCCGCTGCAAAGGGCAGTGCCGCCGAAAGCACCGCGTTGGCGTTCCACAGCAGCATTGCCACTGCAAAGAAGGGCCATACCCGGCAGAGCCAGCGCAGGCGCTCGGCCTGCCGCACCGGCGAAAGGGCAAAATCGCCGGTGTAGGCCAGCAGCACCGGGTAGACTGCCGCCGGGAAGTAGCAGAACTTGTCCGCCCCTGTAGGCAGGAGGAGCAGCGCCGCCGCGCTCAGGGCCGCAAGAGTGGTGCGGAGGGGACGGCTGCCCTCAAAGCAGGAGGCCAGACCAAAGCAGAGGGCAGGCCAGACCAGCACCAGCGGCATGGGTGTCCCGCCGAAGCTGGCGGCAAAAAAGCCCGCAAAGGCATAGTAAAAGCTCAGATCACCTGCCAGGCGCAGGGTATGTAAGAACATCATGCGCCCGCCTCCCCTGTCTGGGCCGTCTCTACGGCCATTTCCGGAGTGAGCACCAGCAGCGGAATGCCAGGCAGGGGCTGCACGGCAGCACGCACAGCTTCTTCCGGCTCCGTTGTCACCACGATGCAGCCGACCTGCTCCTGCGGGTGGTAGTATTCGGCGCAGAACCGCGCGCAGGAAAGGGCGGTCTGCCCGGTGGCGCGGCCCAGAATTTCCAACACCCTGCGGTAGTGTTCGGGGCCGTAGCCCTGCGGGGTTTCCAGCGGCTTTCTCCACTCCTCACCGGAGAGAGCCGCATTGAGCAGCAGGTCAAAGGCAGCGTTTGCCGCAAAGCGATAGGACACCGCCCTTTCTTCCAGCCTCCGGCAGATTGTGCGGGCCATGGAGTAGCAGAACTCCGCCGGTTCCGGGTGGTCGTAATCCTTGGTATCCGCATGGACTAGCACCACTGCCCGGGGCTCAGTGGTGTAATCCCACTTTTTGACCATAAGCCCCTGCCCCCGGACGCTCTGCTTCCAGGCGATGGAGCGCATGGGGTCACCGCTGGTGTAGGGGCGGTAACCCGCCGTGAGAATAGGATCCTCGTAGAGATAGCGGTTCACCGAAAGCTCGCCCAGAAAACCGCCCAGCATCTCTTCCAGTTCCGGCAGAGCGCACTCCCTGGGTGGAACAATAAGCTCGTGGAAGCCCCGCTCGGTGCGGGACTGTTCCACAAGACCCAGAAAGTCGCCGCCGATGACCTGCATCGGTTCCAGCACATAGCGGCCCCGGCGTTCCAGCCTGAGGGCGGTGGAGAAATCCGCCTCCTGCCCCGGGCGCAGCCAGGTGGTGAACCGCACCGTGTGACCCAAACCTGTCTGATCCTGCGTAATGTGGTGCTCCGCGCAGGGAAGAAACTCCTTGTTCAGGTGGAGCTTTGCCGCCAGGAACATCTTCCAACGGGGGCCGCTGTTCCGGACAACAAGGTGGATCACGGCGGGTTCCCCGGCTTCCACAAGATGATCCTCCACTTCCAGCCGCCCCTGCACATCGTCAAGGCTGTGGACTGTGCTGTAACGCTCCAGCCCAAGGGCTGTGGCCACCAATAGCAGCGCGAAGATGACGGCGCTCATTCCGCACTCTCCAGCGGCACAGTGATCTCGGCCAACAGCTTGCGCATCCGCAGAGCGGCGGCTTCGGCGTTCATGCTGCTGCCCAAAGAAATGCGGTGAGAAAGCACCGCCGGGGCCAGCCCTTTGATGTCCTCGGGGATGACGTATTCCCTGCCCTGCAAGGAGGCATACGCCTGCGCAGCCTGATAGAGCGCCAGCGCACCGCGGGTAGATACGCCGCTGACAAAGCCGCTCTGTGTGCGGGTGGCTTCCACGATGTCCATAAGGTAGTGCTTGACCTCCTCGGAGACCTTGACCTCCCGGTAAGCCGTGCGGACGTATGCGGTCTCCTCGGGAGTAACGACGGCCTGCAGCTCGTTCAGCACGGTCTGGGCCGAGGGGCGGGAGAGCACCTCCAGCTCCTGCTCCCGGGTCATATAGCCCAGCGACAGGCGCATGAAAAAACGGTCCATCTGGGCATCTGGCAACGGGAAGGTGCCAAAGGATTCCAGCGGATTCTGGGTGGCCAGCACCATAAAGGGCTCAGCCAGGCGGCTGGTCACGCCGTCCACGGTAATCTGCCTTTCCTCCATGGCTTCCAGCAGGGCCGACTGGGTACGGGGCGTGGCGCGGTTGATTTCGTCCGCCAGCACAAAGTTGGTGAAGAGCGGGCCGGGCCGGAACTCGAACTCACCGGACTTCTGGTTGTAGAAATTGATGCCGGTCAGATCGGAGGGCAGCAGGTCGGGCGTGAACTGCACCCGTTTGAAGCCCCCGCCCACCGTGCGCGCAAATGCACGCAGGAGCATGGTTTTGCCGGTGCCGGGCTTATCCTCCAGCAATACATGGCCTCCGCAGAGGAAGCTGACCAGAATTTTCTCGGTAGCATCCTCCTTGCCCACAATGACACGGGCACAGTTGGACACAACTTTTTCGCGGTAGGCGGTAAAAGCGGCAGTGTTCATTGGTGTTTCCTTTCCCAAAAACAATTTTTCTAAGTGTACTCTTGTTTGGAAAGGGTGTCAACAAAAAAGAAGGCAGAGCCTCCCGGGTGGGAAGTTCTGCCTTCTGCGGCGTATTGAATTGGTATGGGGAGCCGGTGCGGCTTAGTACATGCCGCCCATGCCGCCCATGTCACCACCGGCTGCGGGAGCAGCGGGGGGTTCGGGCAGGTCAGCGACCAGGCTCTCGGTGGTCAGCACCATCTCAGCAACGGATGCTGCGTTCTCCAGAGCGGAACGGGTGACCTTGGTGGGGTCAACGATGCCGGCGGCGATCATATCCTCAACAAAGACCTCGTTCTGAGCGTCGAAGCCGTAGTTGGGCTTGTTGGCAGAGACGATCTTGTCGATGATGACGCTGCCTTCCAGACCGGCGTTCTTGGCGATCTGGCGCAGAGGTGCCTCCAGAGCCTTCAGGACGATCTTGGCACCGGTGCGCTCGTCGCCTTCCAGCGTGTCGCACAGGGCGCGCACAGCGGGGATGGCATTGATGGGAGCGGTGCCGCCGCCAGCGACAACGCCTTCCTGAACGGCAGCCTTGGTTGCGTTCAGAGCGTCCTCGATGCGCAGCTTTTTATCCTTCATCTCGACCTCGGTAGCAGCACCGACCTTGATGACTGCAACGCCGCCGGCCAGCTTTGCCAGGCGCTCCTGCAGCTTCTCACGGTCGAAATCGCTGGTGGAAGCCTCGATCTGGTTGCGGATCTGTGCAATGCGGGCTGCAATGGCATCCTTATCGCCTGCGCCGCCCACGATGGTGGTATTCTCCTTGGTGACCTTGACCTGACGGGCATGGCCCAGCATCTGGACGGTAGCGTCCTTCAGCTCATAGCCCAGATCAGCGGACACAACGGTGCCGCCGGTCAGGATAGCGATATCCTGCAGCATCTCCTTGCGGCGGTCGCCAAAGCCGGGAGCCTTGACAGCGCAGACGTTCAGGGTGCCGCGCAGGCGGTTGACGATCAGGGTGGACAGAGCCTCGCCCTCGATGTCCTCAGCCACGATCAGCAGCTTCATGCCGTTCTGCATCACCTGCTCCAGCAGGGGGACCAGATCCTGGATGACGCTGATCTTCTTATCGGTGATCAGGATGGCGGCGTTGTCCAGAGCAGCCTCCATCTTGTCGGTATCGGTGACCATATACGGGGTCAGGTAACCGCGGTCGAACTGCATGCCTTCCACAATCTCGTTGTAGGTCTCAGCGGTGGTCTTGTTCTCCTCAATGGTGATGACGCCATCGGAGGTGACCTTTTCCATAGCCTCGGCGATCAGACGGCCGATCTCCGGGTCGCCGGCAGAAATGGTGCCGACGCGGGCGATATCGTTGCTGTCCTTCACCTTCTGGCTGTGAGCCTTGATGGTCTCAACGGCCTTGGCAACGGCCTTGCTCATGCCGCGGCGGATATCCATGGGGTTGGCACCGGCGGTGACATTCTTCATGCCCTCGGTGACCATGGCCTGTGCCAGCACGGTTGCGGTGGTGGTGCCGTCGCCTGCGGCGTCGTTGGTCTTAGTGGCCACTTCACGCACCAGCTGTGCACCCATGTTCTCGAACTCGTCCTTCAGCTCGATCTCCTTGGCAATGGTCACGCCATCGTTGGTGATGACAGGGGCACCAAACTTTTTGCCCAGCACCACATTGCGGCCCTTGGGGCCCAGGGTGATCTTGACGGTATTTGCCAGGGTATCAATACCGGCACACAGTGCCTTGCGGGCGTCCTCGCCCTGCTTGATCTGCTTTGCCATAATCTATCGCTCCTTTTAAAGCTGCATTTTTCCAGAAATAGGGGGAACCGCTCAGTCTTCCACGACGGCCAGGATGTCGCTCTGGCGCACGATGGTGCACTCCTCGCCATCCACCTTGACCTCGGTGCCGGAATACTTGCTGGTGAGCACCTTGTCGCCGACCTTGACGGTCATTTTGACTTCCTTGCCATCCACAACGCCGCCGGGGCCCACTGCGATGACCTGCGCCACCTGGGGCTTCTCCTTGGCACTGCCGGTCAGGATCAGACCGCCCTTGGTGGTCTCCTCAACCTCAACAGTCTTGATAACAACACGGTCTGCAAGAGGAATGATCTTCATAGTTCTTGCCCTCCTATAGAAAATATAATTTAAAACTTTGCTGCACCCGACAGGGTTCGTGTTC
>OOAG01001265.1_pt1 | contig 19176 bp, 16 predicted proteins | sample 1671461 | NCBI WGS metagenome assembly OOAG01 (sample SAMN06348159, study PRJEB24527) | human gut metagenome | biome: human gut; feature: ankylosing spondylitis patient; material: feces | host: Homo sapiens | place: China | collected 2015-10 | reverse complement strand
GAATAAGATTCAGCCGCTCTGAATAATCTTTCCTACTAATTTTTGGGATTCAAAATTTTATTATACATTTGCACACGTTAAAGTTTTTAGGTAATCCATCGAAACGACAGGTTTGTTTGTTCCATCAATTTTTAGGAGCCCTATTAAAACGAAGTGCATAAATAATAATTCTGAATCTTGAAAGCATGATTAGATAGCAACTTAAGATTATTATCATGAAAATGAAAAAAGTAATTATCGGTTTTATTTTCAGTTTATTTTTGCTGAGCCTTTTATCTTCATGCGCTATCGATCGTAAATGTCCGGCTTATAGTCGGCTGACAGATAGTGCTTTTTTTTATCCATCCTAACGCAAACGTTTGAGTAAATAAAAAACGGACTGTTTTACAGTCCGTAGAGCTCGTATTTTGATTTTTTTACACTAAATAAATAACCAATTTTAAACTAAAAGAAAAAAATGACAAAAATTAAAGTGGGTATCAATGGATTTGGCCGTATCGGCCGTTTGGTATTCCGCGCAGCAATGACCAGAAACGATATTGAAATCGTGGCAATCAACGATCCGAGCGAATTGGATTATTTGGTATATACACTGAAATACGACACCGTACACGGGCGTTTCAACGGAACGATCGAGATCAAAGACAGTGAATTGTATGTCAATGGACGCCACATTCTCGTAACTTCCAGCCGCGAACCGGAAGGTTTGAAGTGGGGAGAAGCCGGAGTAGATTATGTCGTCGAAGCAACAGGTCACTACCTTACCCGTGAAAAAGCGGAAGCTCACCTTCGTGCCGGTGCAAAACGTGTCGTTATGTCGGCACCCGCTAAAGACGATACACCTTTGTTCGTTATGGGGGTAAACCATCAAACTTACGACGGCAACGCAATCGTTTCCAGTGCTTCCTGTACAACCAATTGTCTGGCCCCATTGACCAAGGTCATCCATGAACATTTCGGTATCGTAGAAGGATTGATGACTACCGTACATGCTACGACAGCCAGTCAGCGTACGGTCGATGCTCACTCGAAAAAAGATTGGCGGTTAGGACGTGCCTCAGCCGGCAACATAATCCCTTCCACAACGGGAGCAGCAAAAGCTGTCGGCAAAATCATCCCTGAATTGAACGGCAAACTGACAGGTATGTCTTTCCGCATCCCGACATTGGATATATCTGTCGTAGATGTGACCTTCCGTTTAGCCCAAGAGACGACCTATGAGGAGATCAAAGCGGCAGTAAGAGAGGCCTCCGAAGGAGAACTGAAAGGAATTTTAGGTTATACAGAAGAAGAAGTCGTTTCTTCCGATTTCATAGGAGATGCCCGAACCTGTATATTCGATGCAAAAGCAGGGATCGCCCTTAATAATAAATTTGTAAAACTGATTGCCTGGTATGACAATGAGTGGGGATATTCCAATAAAATGTTAGACCTGATCGCACATATGGCCACTGTAAAAGAAATCAAAAAGGTGAAACATTTGACTTGCTGCAATTAGTATTCCTTTCAAATCCTGATTAGCGCCACACTGATCGGCCCAGCTGAGATTCCTGTCCCCATTCATCGGTCAGAACCGAAAGTTCGCCAATCAGAGTTCACAACGAACTCGCTAATCAGGTATTCTGTCCCAACATTACACTTATTCGTAAATCCTTTCAGGATAATGCGTTTCCAACTGAAAATTGAAATCGTTTGAGTTGTTTTTTTCATTTTTTTTCGATATTTACTGAACCATATCAGGAATTTTTTCCGTACTTTTGAAAGGAAATGATAATTTTATAACACGTAAAAACCATAAAAATGGCAAAGATTAAAGTTGGTATCAACGGATTCGGTCGTATCGGCCGTTTGGTTTTCCGCGCAGCTATGACTCGTAACGATATCGAAATCGTAGGAATCAATGACCTGATCGATGTAGACTACATGGTATACATGCTGAAATATGACACGATGCATGGTCGTTTCAACGGAACTGCAGAAGCAAAAGACGGTAAATTGGTTGTCAATGGTCAGGCTATTCGTGTAACTGCTGAAAAAGATCCTGCAAACCTGAAATGGGATGAAGTAGGCGCTGAGTATGTGGTTGAATCAACCGGTCTTTTCCTGACAAAAGAAAAAGCTGAAGCTCACATCAAAGCCGGTGCAAAACGGGTAGTGATGTCTGCACCTTCCAAAGACGATACCCCGATGTTCGTTATGGGTGTCAACAACAAGAAATATGCCGGCGAAACGATCGTTTCAAACGCTTCTTGTACAACCAACTGTCTGGCTCCGCTGACCAAAGTAATCAACGATAAATTCGGTGTTATCGAAGGTTTGATGACCACAGTACACTCAACTACCGCTACTCAGAAAACTGTCGACGGTCCTTCCATGAAAGACTGGAGAGGTGGCCGTGCTGCTGCAGGTAATATTATCCCTTCTTCTACCGGTGCTGCTAAAGCTGTAGGTAAAGTTATTCCCGAACTGAACGGAAAATTGACCGGTATGTCATTCCGTGTTCCGACTCTGGACGTTTCTGTAGTAGACGTGACTTTCCGTTTAGCTAAAGAAGCTTCTTACGATGAAATCAAAGCTGCTATCAAAGAAGCTTCAGAAGGCGAAATGAAAGGTATCCTGGGATACACCGACGAAGATGTCGTTTCTTCTGATTTCTTAGGAGATGCCCGTACTTCTATCTTCGATGCAAAAGCAGGTATTGCTTTGAACAAGAGCTTTGTGAAACTCGTTTCCTGGTATGACAACGAATGGGGGTATTCAAACAAAGTATTGGAATTGATCGCTCATATGGCAACTGTGAAATAATCAGTTTTACTGAAACTAAAAAGCGTCTCGGAAAACGGGACGCTTTTTTATTTTCTCAAAGGAAGTAAAAAACGAAATACCCCTCCCTGGTCTTCCGATAAAAGCGGAGGCAATATTTTCAACTTGCTGAAACAGAAAAAAAGGTTTAAGATGAAGAGTTATTCTTCCATCCTAAACCTTTTTCCACAATTGGGACGAATAAATAATAATCTAAAGTTTCGCAAAAAAAGTGACCAGAAAAGGCACACTGAAATCCACTACAAACCCATGGAATATCGCAATAATCACATACTCTTTACCTGAAAATCGGGTAATAACCGGCAAGGTAGTATCCATCGTAGTAGCACCACCGGAACAGATCGGAGCCAATTTTCCGAAGCAACGGACCAGAACAGCAGCTCCCAACAAAGTAATGATCTCACGTATAATATTAGTAGTCAAAGCGATTGTGCCCAATTCCGCCCCTCTATATTCTGTGATAAAAATACTCGACAAGGAATAATAACCGAAACCCGAACCGATAGCCAGACAATCCGTTAAACGGATATCGGTCAAAAGAAAGCTAACCCCTATACTTCCTGCCAACGTGCCGACAATCGTCGCCAAAGGCACCAGTACAATCCGTAGCTGCTGACCTTTCAACGCCGCCCAGGCTTTCCGGTCACTCCCTATACTTATACCCACCAGGAACATCAACCCGTATAAAACATACATACTAAAATCCTGCTGAAGCAATTCCTGAGGCAGAACGCCCCAGCGGGCCAGAATCACTCCAGCCACAAAAAAAGCAACAATAATCAAACTTCCTTTCATTTATTCTGAATCAAAATAACGACTTAGAAATACTCAGGAAACAGAGGACTCGTCTCTCCTCATGAAAAAAAAGCGATATACCACCCAAGCCAGGATCACACTTCCCGATACTCCTCCCAGGGCCAGGATCAAACCTTTCAAACCGATCGTATCCAGATTATTCATAATCTCTCCGTTCGTACCGACAGCAATACCTAATAAGAATAACAATAACCAAATGGCCAGCATAATCCATTTTTGTACCCACCGGAGCTGATAATTTTTCAATAAATACCCGGTGAATACGCCCAGCAACATAATTCCGACAATCTTCAACATAATCCTTTTCTTATAAAACTATCTTTTCATTCGGTTTATAAACTTTACAAACTTTTTCAAATACGTTTCGGGCTACAAAGTTAATACAGAAATTTTCAGTTCCAGCTGTATTCCGGTTTTGTCTCTCTCTTTTTTCCGCTATTTTGCAGGGCAGTGCTGTGGGGAGATAAAGTATATTGATTATTTTTGCCAGTCGTTTTATAGCTTTAAAATCATGAATCATTCTGTTCGAAGTCTTTTACCCTCTTTACTACTGATAGGGATCTATTTCATAGCCGATGAATTTTTCGGAACAGTTACCGGAGTATGGGTCGCCTTTCTTTTAGGAGGAGCCGAGTTTATCTATACCCGAATCCGGGAAAAAGTATATGACAAAATGATCCTCCTCACTACTTTGTTTTTTTGTATCCCGGGTCTGATTTCCATTTGGGCAAACGGTTCGGTACTTTCACAGCTACAACCGGCTATTATTGAAACGGCTTTATGTTTATTGCTAGGATTTTTCGCCTTCTCACATACCGACTTTACCCATACTCTACCTGCCGGTTACCGCAAAAATATCCACCTTTCGGGACCACAACTTCAAAGTATGCGAAAAATGTTGCGGATACTTTTTATCCTCGTCGCCCTACATACCCTACTTGCCTATACAGCCATTCTATTTTTGCCGGAGGACACGGCAAAATTCATCACTACCCCACTCTTATACATTATTTTAGGTACTTATTTCGTCGTACTTTTTATCCATAACCGTCTTTTATTGAGAAAAATGAAAAAAGAAGAATGGTTGCCTATCGTCGACGAGAAAGGAGAAGTTACCGGCCAGGCCCCCCGCAGCATTTGTCATTCGGGATCCAAACTACTCCATCCCGTCGTACATTTACACATTACCAACGATCGCCACGAACTATTCCTGCAAAAAAGAAGTATGAAAAAAGACCTTCTGCCCGGTATGTGGGATACCGCAGTAGGCGGACATATCGGCGTAAATGAGAAAGTCGAAGATGCACTTAAACGGGAGGCTTCCGAAGAATTGGGCATCACAGACTTCGAGGCCCGTTTTCTGGGTAACTACGTTTGGGAAAGTCCCCGCGAACGGGAACTGGTTTTTTCTTTTTTATGTACCCGTTACAACCATATCCACATCGATAACGATGAAGTGGACGAAGGGCGTTTTTGGACTCTGCAAGAATTGGCAGAGGGCATGGAGAAAAATAAGCTGACTCCCAACCTGGTCCACGAATACCGACTATTACTCAAACCCTTGTTTAACCGGTCATAAAATCGACCGTATTATTCTGCGCCCCGGTGGTCCCGATAGCACCGAAAACAGCCGAATAATTCCGTCAAGTCTATATTTAACTATTTTCGATTTGTTTTCTCACCAGGAAGTTCTTTCTTTGTGACACTATGGATGAATCTGTTTTGGATAAGTTAAAGATATTGGCAGAATCTGCCAAATACGATGTATCCTGTGCCTCCAGCGGTACGTCCCGGGGACATAAAGCCGGGGCGATAGGTAGTGCTGCAGGCTGGGGGATTTGTCACAGCTTTGCCGAAGACGGACGTTGTATTTCTTTGTTGAAGATCATGCTGACCAACTATTGCAGGTACGACTGTGCCTACTGCATCAATCGCAGGAGCAACGATATCCCGCGGGCAACACTCTCGGTAACCGAATTGGTCAATCTCACCATTGAATTTTACCGCAGGAATTACATCGAAGGCTTATTCCTGAGTTCAGGAGTCGTCCGCAACCCGGATTATACCATGGAACGCCTGGTACGAATCGTCAAGGATCTACGAACCATCCACCGTTTCAACGGATATATTCATTTAAAAGGAATTCCGGGAGCCAGTCCGGAACTTATCCACGAAGCCGGATTATATGCCGACCGGATGAGTGTCAACATCGAAATACCCAACGAAAAAAGCTTACAGACATTAGCTCCCGAAAAGGATTTCCAAAGCGTATTCACACCGATGCGTCACATCCAGCAAGGCGTATTGGAAAGTGCCGAAGAGCGGAAAAAATACCGGTCGGCTCCCCGTTTTGCCCCTGCGGGACAAAGTACCCAGATGATTATAGGAGCTACTCCGGATTCCGACAAAGATATCCTCCGGTTATCTTCTGCCCTTTATCAGCGACCGACCATGAAAAGGGTATACTATTCGGGATTTGTACCCGTCAATGCTTACGACAACCGTTTACCCCAATTGAAACAACCGCCGCTGGTACGGGAAAACCGACTGTATCAAGCCGATTGGTTATTGCGTTTTTATCAGTTCAAAGTGGATGAAATTGTCGACGACTCTTATCCTGACCTGGACCTTGAAATCGATCCGAAACTGGCCTGGGCACTACGCCATCCTGAAAAATTCCCCGTAGACATCAACCGGGCAGATTATGAGTTATTGCTCCGTATTCCCGGTTTAGGAGTAAAATCGGCGAAAATGATCATTGTCTCCCGTCGCTACGGTAAAATCAACGGTTCGCAATTAAAAAAAATGGGGGTCGTTTTGAAGAAAGCGCAATATTTCATTACCTGTAATGAACTTCCCCTACAGACGGTTCAGGAACTCCGGCCCGAGCGGGTACGCCAGTTACTCATTCCACACAAAGGCAAACAGGAAGATCCCCGTCAGCTAAAGATTATCTTCGAATAAAACCGAAAAGCCGATGATTGTCTACCAATATGATAAAAGCTTCGACGGACTACTCACCTGTATATTCGAGGCTTATGACCGAAAAATGTTTCCGGATATACTACAGGCCGAAGGAGTTCCCCTTCCTTTATTCCACGAAGAGGTAATTCGGATTATTACCGATGAACGCAAATCCTCCCGGGTATGGAAAGGTCTTGAAAAGAGACTCTCTCCGGCCGGCCTATCCGTTATCACCTCTTGCTGGTTGTCCGAACTTCCGGATACCGACCGCTTACTATTCCGTTATATCCGCAAAGCTATCGACGCTCTCCGCCCGATCGAAATCAACTTCGGAGATCCCGATGTACTCGAAGCCACTCAGATCGCTAAGAAAGTGGGGAACGAACGTCTACGGGTTGTCCAATTCACCCGTTTTCAAAAAACCATCGACGGAACTTATTTTGCCGCCCTCGAACCGATATACAATGTACTGCCTTTACCTCCTGTAAAATAATCTCCATAGCGGCTTGCCGCAGCTACAACCACTATATAAGATGGAGTTACATCTGTTTTCCGATATTTGATATCTATTGAAAACTTTTTATAACCATTTGCTTCTTCTCCGGAAACAGCTTCTTTCGCCACTAATTCACCATAAGCAATGACAGAAGCATCGTTAGGGTCAAACAATTGGCGACTTTTCGGATTTGTACGTATCTCATAATTTTTTGTACACAATGCTATATAAATGATACATTGATCAGAATCTCCACTTTTCAAATCAGGATCTACTTTTGAATCCCATTGTTCCATATAATCTATGTTTACTGGAGTATATTTATAATATCCAGTCAATTTTGTAGGCTTAGCAGTAAATGGTTGTCCAAATGACAAGATACCATTCGTTCCATCTATGTCAACAAAATTACCAGTAAACATACTCGCTGAAGCAAATGCCCCAATGCCAATAAAGCCAATCCACGTAGACTGTAACTTAGCAGCTTTACCCTTGACTACAACACTTTCTTCAGGAGAAGTAGGATTATTTTCGCCCGCAGTATTTGCGCCAGTATTTCCAGAATCCCACCATTTAGATACATCTACATTAGGAAACCAAGTCTTACCATTTTTGAACCATTCATCAAATGTATTATTTTTTAAATTTACAATCGGAGATGTTGTAAAAGTTTTGACATTCCCTTGAGCATCTGTACCTGAGACTGCATAGTATTCATACTCTGTACCAGGCATGATATTTTCAATCAACAATAAAGAAAAATCACCTGTTTGCTCATTATAAATAGTTGCATCATATCTTTGAAAATCTGCATCTGCTTTCTTTTTCAACATGAAGCCGATATTATCTCTGTCAATGGAATTACCTCTTAATGTCACAAATTTCGCCCATACGACCGGCTCTTCCGTTGTTACATTCACATTCGGACGAATTTCATAAATAAATTGTACTGTCGTTTCCTGATGCAAATTATCCAAGACAGAGAACGTAAACGTATGAGTGGCCATTTGAGTGACAGAAGCAGGCTCTAATGCTTTAGCAAAATCGGTCAACACGAATGTCAACTCTTGTTTGTCTTTTACTTCTTGCATCGGGAAATCCAATTGCTGCAAACGCGTCCGTGCAGCATCCGTTAGGTTACAAAGATCAAACGATGGAACATCGGCAAACAGGAAAGAAGTTGTTTCCACTTTCAACTGCTTGATGCCGTTCGGCGCTTCGATCGTCAGAGAATGTTCGGGAACTGACGGGTTTTCAGTCTTTTTATAGACAATCTTATTTTCCGTAAAGCCGTCAAGTGCCAACTTGGGAACCGACTTGCCGAAAAGATCTTCTTGTTTGATGAAGATTCCGTAATATATCGTATCGGCCTTTTCGTCCACTATGATCCCACCGAAATCGGCTCCAGCTTCTTCATTATCACCACCATCGTCAAGCGAGTATTTTATCTTATAAAAATACCGTTCCTTTATATCCGGGAACACACGTTGCATGGCAAACTCGTTTCCATCCTGATTGACCAGTTTCAAATCAGCCGTAAGCTTCTCTGCTTTAAAAAAGCCGGCACGAGTCTCATCCCGCGTATAAAGCAAGCTCCCGGAAGTATTGGAAACCGTCGTTTCATAGTGGCTGAAATAGTCAGCAAGATTGTCAGCATACTCGACTGCTACTTTCGTATTCGAAATCTTGCAAACAATCTGTACGGAGGTTATCTCACCGGACTGAATGGTTATTTCTTTCGAACCGGAATAGAACGGTTTTTCCCATCCTGCCTCTTCCGACTGGTTTGATTTTACTGAAATCGTATAAGTTCCTACCGGAAGAACGATCTTTTTACCTTTCACCTCATCGATATAATCGGAGTAGCTTTTTATCGTATCCCCTTCCGCAGCGATGATATCGACACGAAGAGATTCATTCGTGACAGCCGATTCCGCCTTTGTCAACAATGTAGCATCCTCTTCGATACCTAAAAACAACGAGCCTGTCGGTATTCCTGCCGATTCTTCATTACAGCTCACTCCCCATAATATCAAACTACACAAGCAAGCAAATATATATAACTTCATACTGTTCATCACTCATTAATCGTTCAAGTTTCTTACCGTTAATGTCTTGGAAGCTTTTTGCCCCAACTGATCCGTCGCAGTTATGGTAAAGAGATAATCACCTCCTCCCAAACCTGCAATCATCGGCATAAAAGAAGATATATCAAACGTTGTAGACGTAGCACCTTTTGTTGCTGACAATCCTAATTTTGACAAAGTTTCTTTCAAACCCTCATCACAAATATCAAACTCGGAAGTCAGCCCGACAGCCGGTAATAATGCCTCCAATGTTGATGAAGTTATTTTTACAACTAACGAAGCCAATTTACCCGGTGTATTAATCTTCACACGCACAGTTTTATTACCTGCACCCGATATCTCGATCGGTTGGCTTATGTCCAATCCAGCATCCCCTACAATTGTAGGTTTAGCCACCGTGTCACCACCTTCATTATCATCGCCACCATCATCCTCACCACCGGCATCGATAAAATCTGAAGGAATCTCGATTACATATTCTTTCTCGATCAAGGATATGTCGACCTTAATCACCGGATTTTTAACTGATACTGAATCATCCGGCACAATAGGATCATCCGGTTCGACAGGTTCGTTATCATCCGGTTCATCAGGAGAGCTGTCGCCTTCTTCAAGATCCAAGTCGATCAATATATTATTATATTGCTGGATATCTTCATTTTTCGACATATCATAATTATATACCAAAGTCTTTCCACCATTCTTCATAGTCGCATATACAGTAAACTGTAAGATGCCGGTATTCTTCAAATAGGTTGTCCTTTTTTCCCCGTTTTGGGTAGTCAAAGCTCCCACTTTATTATCAATAACGATCGAATAATCGTCATTAAATTTCTTCAAGAAATCATCCGAACAATGAAACGTAACTTTCTTATTGCTCAACACACAATCCGTAATCACCTTTGCCACTTCCTGAGGGGTGATTTCACACACATTCGTACCGGAATAAAAGGGCTTGTCGAAACCGGCATTCACATCTTCTCCCAACGTCGCCCGAATCGAATAATTACCGGCAGGCAGTAACAAGCCTCCCTCATTCTTCAAATCGGCGTAACTATCATAATGTTTAACCGTATTCCCGTTTCCATCAATGATATCTATAGCAAACTCATTGACATCCAATATAACAGTCTGCGAACCAGTAGCACTTCCTCCCTTCGAAACAGGAATATCCGCTTCTTTTTCCGGCTTCAACTCCAAATCCAGCAACCCCTGGTTTTCTACGGTCGTGTCATCAGTCTGACCTTTATCAGTCTGTCCCAATATCTCCTTCTTCATCTCACAAGAGAAAAAAAGAAGAGAAGAAAACAACAATAACAGGTATTTATATCTCATATGCTTATTCTCCTATACATTTAGTCGTTAACCGTAAACCTTTTGTTTCAGCTTCTCCTGCATCCAAGGTTATAATATAGTATTCCCCAATCGATACTTTATCTGTATTAGAATTGCATACATAATAGGTCCGTTCCGGATAGGTCAGATTATCCAACTTAACCGTAACTTTCAATACTAAATCCTTACAATCATTCAGGAAATAAGCAGGCTTTGTATGCTTATCCGGATCAAATGTCCACGATGCTTCACCATCATAAACAGTCACTGAATAGCTGTAATTAAGAGGTTCCGCCTCCAACTTCGCTTTGAACTGGTCGGACAAGCGAATCTCCACTCCCACGCTTTCAAACGTACAAGTAAAAGCAGGAACAGACGTGACTGTTTTTTCTTCAATCACAAAATCCTGTTTCCCTTCGAAATAAGGAATTTCGGACACTCGGCCGTCAACCGCAGCCTGATCGTACGAAGAAGCAACGACCTGATAATCTCCTACCGGCAAAATCAATGGCATACCGGAATCAATCATAGCCGAATAAGAAACAAAACTCGTATGTTTCATATATGTACCATCTGTACCCTGCTGATCGATCCGAATCGAAAATGCGGAAGGTTCCAAACCAAAAGAACCTTTTGTCACAATTACCGGAATCTCCTTCTCGCTCTGAACAGATGGCTGTTCCAACCGGAAGGCTCCGGAACCTTCGCCAAAACTGTCGCTTCGACTATTTTCCTCCTTTTGGCAAGCAGCCAAGAAAATAATTACCGTTAAAAATAAGATATATGTCTTTTTCATATTTATTCGTAAATTAGTCGAACATTATCGATCGTCAGGACATTACCCACATACCGAGAATCACTGTATCCGTTAAGAGCCCCTAAACTACCTTGTACACCTTCCACTGAAGGGTCCTCCGCAGTACTGGATCTAAACACAATATACATATGCGTTGCCTTCAATGATGTATTGGTATAATGAACATTTACTCTTACCGGAACAAATGAAGCCTGATCCTGATTACTCATGATTCTACCACTTCCCAACTGCATCACAGTTCCGTTTTCCCTATTTTCTACTACAATATAAGCTTCAAAAGATTCACTATTTAAAGATTTGAACTTATAGTAGAATTCAAACGCATTAGGACGAACATTAAATTCATGCCCATAATCAATTGTCTCAACCCCATTGCTGGTGGCAGAATGAGAACCTAAGAACAACATTCCGGCAGAATGCGTTCCACTTTTACCTCCAAGTTCCGTAAATGTATTTCCTTCTTTCCAGCCAAGCGTGCTGATTTCAGCCGCTTTCCCTTCATACCCATTATCTACAGGTATCGTTCCGGAATAGGATGTATAATAACATGAGACACCGCTTCTTTGTGAAGTTGTCAAAGCATTTCGGGTTGTCCACCACGAAGAACCACCTTCGTTGTAAGGCCACCACTGATCTATCCCTAAACCAGTAGTTCCAACAGACCATGTTGTATTCTTATAGACCTCTTTCTTATGCCAATTTTCAAAAGAGCCATCTTCCAACTCCACCACATTTTCGGTTGTTATCACAATCGGTTCCGTTACACGCTTTTCTTTTTCCCGGTAAATTGCACGTATTTCATATTGCTGTCCTCCTGATGTCAGATTCTTCAATGTATCACATATCTCATCCGTTTGGTAAGTATGGTTCTTGCAATTGTTCCAACTTCCATTACCGACTTTTCTCCATTGGAATTTAAGATTATCAGGATGTGTTCCATCAGAAACCTTTGCCCGCAGAAAAGCCCGGCAAGCAAAAGCATCCCCACCATTAGCAGACGGTGTCAACTCAAACACCGGCGCCTTTACCGTCAATGTCTTTGTCAGAGTCGGGAAACTGCGTCCTTTCTTATCCGCTAAATCCAATTTATAAGTAAATGTTTTCTCTCCTTCCATAGGAGCCTCTAACCGGGAAGAAAAGACTTTTGGGAATTTAAGCGTTGCTGTCGCATTATTACCCGACTCAACACTAATACCCCAATCATTATATAAAACAGTTCCATCGGTTAGAATATTATACACTTTATCATCTACCCCGTCATTAATTGTCAATGTCGTTTTCGTTTCATCGATTATACCTTCAGCCTCAAATTTAGCTTCTATTTCTTTCGACATGTCATCACCCTCTATAATCGTTGTTTCAGGAAAGCCGTCAAATGTTATGATCGGCTGGCCGGCTGGCTGTACAACAACTGTTACCCCCAATACATTTGTCGCATGTGCCTTTCCTGTCGCATCAACTCCAGAAAACTCATAATGATAAGTATAAGTTTGGTCTTCCTCGATAGGAGCCTCCAAACTATTGATTGCATCTTTCAAAAATAGCTGTCCGGTTTTTCTTTCTCCTTTCACATTAGTATTCGCCTTACCATTGACCGACCATTTGAAATTCTTCCCTAAAGCGGCGGTAACTCCTTCGTCCGTCGCCAAGTCGTAGGTAATCTCTTCGTTTTCTTTTTCTTCCCGCCATTGCTTGACACACAAAGAGGCAATACCTGCCGGCATAGCAAATCCAACTGTAGGACTCTTCTCGAACTTTCCGACTTTAATGGTAAAAGATTCTCCATTCGTAAAATCATCCGGAGACAGTGTCGGCTTCTCAAACGGCTTCCACATAAAATCAGGTATCCCTTCATTCAGCGTGACATTTGTCATTTCATCATCCAGGATTATTTCCAGACCGATGCCATCCAAGGCCTCTCCATCCGTCTTAAAGATCAGGCGGATGTTCTGGCGACGTTCGATAGATAGAGGAGTTGGGATTTTATATGTTTTTTCCTTGTCTTCGGTGATTTTCTTCAAACGGATGGCGATACCTAATTCCGATCCTTCTTTGGCCACTTGCATATAGGCCGGACGCGTTTCATCCTTCTTTATTTCCAGGCTGCCAGATGTAAAGGCTGAGCTCAACAAAACAGTATAATCGGAATATGCCTCCTTGAAGTCTTCGGTATAGTCGACCGTGATTCTTGCATTTCCAAGTGTACAAGTCACATCGATAGGCGTGCTCATGCCGGCTTTCACCGTGAAGTCGGTACTTCCTTCAAAATAGGGGTTTTCAAAAGCAGAAGGAAGGTTGTCGCCTTTGGAGGCGATGAGGGTATAAGCACCCTCTTTCAGTTCAATCTCAGAAGGCATCTCGTCGAAGCGGTCATACGATTGGACCGTATCAGACTGCTGTACGATGCGGATATTGTAGTCAGCCGTAGTCAGGAACTTCTCGAACTCGTCCGAAACAGCTGCTTTAGTGGAGTTGTTGATACCTTTGCTCAAAGAAGTAGTGTCTGCCGATAATGACAAGCGCAGCTTTCCAACTCCATCGGCAGACACACGATCGGAATCACAAGAAGAGGCACAGACGAGTACCCCAAAAACACATATCCATAAAGCCATGATCTTCCCAAGACCATATCCAATCATATATTTCTTCATCTATATAGTAATATAGTTTAGCCCTAATTCTGTTGGCTGTCAAAATTCACAAAACAACCGGAGTAATGCTCTTCCTCCACCTATCAAAATCGATGCAAAATAACGACAACGCAAAAGATCTCACAAGGTCTATTTATACGATTACCTGTCCGCTTTTTTAGATCTTGTTCCAAATAGTCAATTATAATATCCTAACTTAAACCGGATTTTATCATTCAACACTTTTTGCGTGTCCTATTTTTCATATCTTTGCATATATTCTAATGTATTCTGAATATGGAAAACGACATCCCCAAAATAGACCTTCCCGACGATTGGATCATCGGGAACCTTTCGCATAAAGACATCGGTTTGTTGAGTTTGTATGCCAACTATCCTTGCAGGTTGAAAGCGGAGATATTCGTGCTTTGCATGCAAGGCGAGATCGAGGCTTCCATAAATCTGACACGCTACCAAGTGAAGCCAGGCAGCTTTATCACGATCCTGCCGGGAACAATCTTACAAATTCATAAAGTGGAAGGAGATTTGCAGATCTATTTCATGGGTTTTTCGTCCGAGTTCACCAACCATGCCAATATAGGCAAATCGGCAATGGACATGCTGTATGTCGTAAAAGACAGCCCGATTATCGAACTGAAAGAACAGCCGGCCCAATTGCTGAAAGATTATTTTTCGCTACTTGTCAAGACGTATGGATTCTGCGGCCCCAAGCTGAACAAAGATATCCTTAACCATCTGCTTTCAGGCGTGCTTCTCGGAGTAGGGGCCATGTATAAAGACAAGACACTGAACAAAACGAATCTCTCCAAAGCAGAACAAATAAGCAAGAATTTCGGACATCTGGTTATGCAGAACTATACCACGCAACGTTCCGTTGCGTGGTATGCCAAGAAACTCGGCATAACTCCGGCGCATCTCAGCACGATTGTCAAGCAGACGACCGACAAGACTTGTGTCGAGATCATCACCTCTATGGTGATCATGGATGCGAAGGCACAGTTGAAATCGACCGACCTATCGATCCACGACATCGCCTATTCGCTGAATTTCACGAATATGTCTTTCTTCGGCAAATATTTCAAGCGGCATGTGGGGATGGGGCCGTTGGAATACCGGAACAGCTAAAAACAAAAGTTCCGGGCCGCTGGGTCATTTCAGCTTCACCCACCCTGTACAACCCGCCTTGCAACAAGCCCCAACAGGTGAAGGCACCCGCCCGGATTGCCTTCAACCCCGGTATCCGGCCTTCATCCAGGCAAGTTCGAATCGACCACCAAAGGTTGCGGGATGCCCATGTCTTCCTCTTTCGGAAGGGTATAGATGGCAAACAAACGGCTGCCTCCCTTCACCAGACGGCCGGAAGCGACCAATGCAGCCAAATCCTTGCGTGCACTGTAGTCAGACAGCCCGATAAGATAACGGTAGGAACGGACGGTGATATAAGAGTTCTCGTCCAAATAGCGGTAAAGAAGTTCCTCCCGGTCCGCCATGCCGGGTGCACAGTGACCTGAACTTTTCATACGCGTGAGCGGCATCGTCTTCAAGGCCTTCTTCAACTGCTGGCAGCATCGGAAATTGACGTTCTTGAAACGGACAGATTCGCTCCTCAGTTCCGTTTTAGACATGACCGCGCGAGATTGGAGCGAAACGCTGAAGAAACCGAGGCCCTCGATCTCCACGTTATCGCCTTCGCGCAAGCGTTCCGTCACCAAGTCGGTGATCAGCTGCAAGGCGCCGGCAATGTCGGCCTCCGAATAGGTGGAGCGGGATTTGGCATATTTCATCAACTTTTTAATGCTGACGGTCTCATAGGGGATCAATCTTGGGTGAAGAGGCATTTTATTGCCGTTCTTCCCGGAATCCGGGTTACGCTCCATTCTGTAACGTGCTGTCATATTAGTAATAGATTAAATGGTGAATAATAAGACTTTATCGCTTTCCTGCCTTCTTTGTATGTTTTTGACGAAGGTCGAAAAGGTTTTTGCCCAAGGTGGAAAAGGTATTCGACCTAAGTCGAAAGGCTTTTCGCCCTAGGTCGAATAGTCAATAACATGGCAGTAAAGATACAAATAATAATAGGATAAACACGAATGAGGCGGTACTTTTATCCTAAATAAAAAACGCAACAACTGGGACTTGCTGGCTGATCCGACCGGTAGCCGCCGTTTCGTCTGCATCGAGATAAACGGGAACATCCGTCCAGACCGTTCTGTCGAATACGGACAGCTATACGCACAGGCGGTCGCCGCGCTCCGGGCAGGCGAAAGATATTGGTTCACGCCAGAGGCATTCATTTTATTTTCTCCTAATGCTTTTTCCGATCTTCAATTTTAAAATAAATGAAACCGGCTTACGTCCCCCATGTTTCCCGGTCCAGGCTCCGGTATTGTATGGCTTCCGCCAGATGGCGTGCCTCGATATTCGGAGAGGCTTCCAGGTCGGCGATCGTACGGGAGACTTTCAGGATGCGGTCGTAGGCGCGAGCGGAAAGATTGAGGCGCTGCATGGCGACCTTCAGTAAAGACAGGCCGGCAGCATCAGGCACGGCGTATTCATGAAGCAGTTTGGAGGTCATCTGGGCATTGCTGTAAATACCCTCATGCGCGGCAAAGCGTTTTTCCTGGATAGCGCGGGCTTTCATCACGCGCTCGCGTATCGCTTCGCTACATTCGGAAGGGCGTCCGTCGGATATCTTCTCGAAAGGGACCGGCACGACTTCTACCTGTATATCGATCCGGTCGAGCAAAGGGCCGGAAACACGATTCATGTATTTCTGGACAGCACCCGGAGAACAGAGACAAGGGCGATCGGGGTGATTATAATATCCGCAAGGACAAGGATTCATGGAAGCGACCAACATGAAGTTGGCCGGATAATCAACAGATAAGCGGGCACGAGAGACCGTTATCGTCCGGTCTTCCAATGGTTGGCGCATGACCTCGAGCACGCTCCGGTTGAATTCGGGCAATTCATCCAAGAACAAGATTCCGTTATGTGCCAGGCTGATCTCTCCCGGCTGCGGGAAAGCGCCTCCACCGACCATCGCCACATTCGAAATCGTGTGATGGGGCGAACGGAACGGACGTTGCGTCATCAGGGAAGTGTCCAGCCCGATCTTGCCGGCGACCGAATGTATCTTGGTGGTCTCGAGCGACTCCTGCAAGGTAAAAGGTGGCAAGATGGAAGGGAGACGTTTGGCGAGCATCGATTTGCCACTCCCCGGCGGACCGATCAGGATCAGGTTGTGGCTTCCGGCGGCGGCTACTTCCAACGCACGCTTCACATTCTCCTGTCCGCGTACATCCGAGAAATCCGCTTCAAACTGAAGTTGCCGGGCATAAAATTCTTCACGGGTATTGACAACCGTCGGCTCCAAATCCCGTCTTCCTGCAATGAACTCAATCACTTCTTTGATGGTCGAAACGCCATACACATCCAGGTCATTGACGACAGCGGCCTCACGGGCATTCTGCTTGGGAACGATAAAACCTTTGAATCCCTCTTCACGCGCCTTGATCGCAATCGGCAGAATTCCCTTTACCGGCTTCAAGCTGCCGTCCAATGAAAGCTCTCCCATCATCATGTAGTGGCCTAGCCGGGAAGCATCCAGCTCTTCGGCTGCAGCCAGGATGCCGATCGCAAGCGGCAAATCATACGACGAACCTTCCTTCCGGATATCGGCAGGCGCCATATTGATCACAATGCGGTTACGGGGAAACTTGTAGCCACTCACCTGAAGAGCAGAGATAATGCGTTCATGGCTTTCACGGACAGCCACATCGGGCAATCCTACCAAAAAGAATTGGATACCTTTCGTGCAATTTACTTCGATCGTAACGACCGTTGCCGATATGCCTTGCACGGCGGCAGCGTAAGATTTGACTAACATAGTTAAAGATTTAGATTTATAATTTATGGGTCTGGATTTATGAGGCCGGATTTATGATTTATGGATAGCAACATTGCATAAATCATAAATTCCTACTCCATCAGCTTTTCCAACGTCTGCTTTATCTCGACCCCATTGTCCGTTTTCAAGATGATCTTCCCTTCTTCATCGATCAGGAAACAGCGGGGCAAGGCGCTTACGTTATACAGATCAACCAACATGGCTGCCTGTCCGGCGGAATCGGTAACCAAGTTCCAGCCGATGCTATCCTTTGCAAGGACTTTCCGCACTTCGGCTTGATCGTCATCCAGACTGACCAGCAACATATCCACCTTTTCTTTCGGATATTTCATTGCCACTTCATCCAGATAGAGGTCTTCCGTCTGGCACATATCACACCAGGGAGCCGTAAACGCAAGCAGTAAATATTTCTTCGGAAAAGAATCCAGACTGACAGGAGTCCCGTAAATATTCTTCACATTGAAACCGGGTGCTTCGGCGCCTAAAGCAGTCCTTTTTGCCCGCGTGCTGTATTCCTGCAACTTCCGCACCAGATAAAAGTCGTTCAGTTTCGGATTCAACACAGCCAGCAATTCGTCCATTTGCCGGGTATCGTCAGGATGGTTAAAATAATGCTGTATCAATACGACGGAAGCTTCTTCATCCGGATATTTCTTGATGGCGGCAGCAGCTTCCTCGCTCAACAGATGGTTTACATTCGCCAGGCGCGAAGCCATATCCGCTTCCTCGATCGAGCTGTTGAGGTTTTCCCTGTTCTTCTTATTCAGTTGACGGATCAAGTCGGCCTGCTCTTTCAATAAAGGAGCCATTTCTTTTCTTATCGCGGAAAGACGGTCATTGATCCGCCCTCCTTTGACACGTAACATGGCGGGATAATCAGCGTCTCCGGTGATCGTCACCTTCTCTCCCTTTTCCAGATAAGCCGTAACCCAATGCATTTTATCGGCAAAGAAAATCGTCACTTCCCGGAAATCCCCCTGTTTCTTTTCGATCAAAAATTCCCCCGGCTTCCCGCAAGTTACGGTATCTACAACCTTTATATCTTCATTTTCGAAAACGGCATATAAGGTCTGATCCTCCAGATTGGTTAGTTTTCCTTCTATCCGATAAGCAATATCTCCGCCACACGATGACAAAGAAACGATAATCCCAACGACCAGTAATAAACGTCTAATCATGTTATACCTCACATCCCACATTAACAGAGATCGGAAGAGCACACGTCTGAACTCCAGTCACGATCAGATCTCGTATGCCGTCTTCTGCTTGAAAAAAAA
>OOAG01001246.1_pt1 | contig 19332 bp, 20 predicted proteins | sample 1671461 | NCBI WGS metagenome assembly OOAG01 (sample SAMN06348159, study PRJEB24527) | human gut metagenome | biome: human gut; feature: ankylosing spondylitis patient; material: feces | host: Homo sapiens | place: China | collected 2015-10 | reverse complement strand
AAAATGATTGAGGCGGACACAAAATCTATTGTCGAACAACAAAACAAGTAATTTATGTCAGCAGGATTTAAGTACAATATTGAGCCTGAACCGTCCATCGAGGAACGCTATGATGTTTCTACCGGAGTAAGACGTAGAGGGCCTTACAAGCTGGACACGACCAACCTTGTTGCTGGTTCGTTCCTTCCATCCTTCACGCCGATTGCCGCCGACCTGGTAAAGAAGACCGCTCAGGTGGCTATCCGTGTAGAAGTTTATGAGAAATATACAACCGGCTCCAATACCACATTGAAAATAAAGAAGAATTCATTGGCTTATGCCGGCATGAATTTGGGTGATGGTACTCATGGAGCCACAGTAAACGCAATTGACAAGTCCGACAAAGCTTTTGATAAGCTGACTTTAGCCGCCGACTTCGGTGCCACGCTCAATGTAGGGACAGTTCTCTTTGAAGCAAGTGCATCAGCCGGAACTACCCCAAAAGTAGTGGCAAATTCAGCTTTATACGAAAGAGCCAAGGTGGAGGATGGCATTGTTTTGGTAGCATTGCTTATGCGTGCATTTGAGATTGAACCGACCAAGCTGGCTATGCCTTTCCATGAGAAGGACAAAGAGAATATGCCACATTTTCAGTTTAACGAATAAAGAAAGGAGGACTAAATATGATGCTAACTATCTATACCCTGTTTAACGACCCTAACATCGTCAGCGCCGTTATCCAGCGTGTCCTTCAGACAAGAAAGGACACTATCTATTGGCAGCAGTACCTGGACTTCCGCAGAACGACCACCCGTGTGATTAAAGACTATATCGGTCAAGTTACTGGTGTGGTGGCTGGTTCCATTAACTCTCGTTTTGGTGAAAAACCTATTCGTGAGCGTCGGAACATCGGTTCAGCTTACGGTGAGATTGCCTATCTGGGAGACCGTTATCAGATTTCCATCGACCGCCTGTCTGAACTTCAAGACTTGATTGACAAGTACAATGCTGCCAAACCTGCTGACCAGGTAGCGGCCATGCAGGACATCGTAAACTTCATTTATGACGACTACCGTCAGGTGCTTTTAGCTCCCCACAAGCGTATGGATATGGTTTTTGGTTCTATGCTGATGACCGGAGAGGCAATAGTCAAGAATAAGGATGACAATGCCGGAGGGGTAAACCTGTTGGAAATCACGCTTCCGTTCAAGTTTATCAAACCGGACACCGGAGCGAAAGCGAATTTCATCACTTACTTGCAGACAACCATCAACGAACTGAAATCCGTTTACGGTACATTCCCGAAGATGATTATGTCACGGGGAACATTCGTGAAAAACATTATCGGCTCTGCTGAGTTCGGTGACAAGTTCAAGATGCAGCTTTCAGGCAACGAAATGTATCTCTCTACTGGATTGATTACATCCCAACTGGCTTCTTCTATCTTTACAGGTATTGGGCTTCCAGCCATTGAGATTAAGGAAGATTATGTTATGGATCAGACCGGGAAAAACGTACAGATTTACGCAGATGACCGTATCACTCTTCTTCCACAGGATAAGATTGGTTATATGCGCTTCCATACTCCATATGAAGCTGTGGACGGTGTACCGGGACGTAACTACAGTCAAGCCGACGGAGACATGCTTATCTCCGGATATAAGGACAGCAACGGCCGCTATTTGGAATACACCGCCGAGTGGGTTCCTCAGATTACGAATCCGAATCTGATTGTGAACTTTGATTTGACCACCATGAACGCATGACAGTAAATGACTACATATCACAGAAGTTTCAGACCTTCGGCATCAATTTGTCGGAGGCTGACCTTTTGGAGATAAGTCTTTCTTCAGGGATAAGCGGAGAGGATGAGATGGGCCCGTCAAACATCGGTCTTGTGTCGGTGGTTATAGCGAAGTTCATCCCCTCTCTATTACTCCGTGCCACTTCCATCAGCGAGAACGGTTTTTCTATATCCTGGAATACTCAGGGCTTGAAGGAATACTACTCTTTCTTGTGCAAAAAGTACGGTCTTGAAGACACGCTGTCAGATAAACCTAAAGTCAGATTCCTATGATATTCGCTCCGCATACATTACAGGTTAACGTCATCATTCCGATGGACACGGACGAATTTGGCCGGCCCATTCCCGGAACAGGTGGAGAAAGCTGGCAGGACGTGTGCAAGTGCCGGTGTGACGATAACTCTACCAAGGAGTTTACTTCGGAGAACGGCGAGGTGTACAGACCGAACTATCACGTAGTCTGTGAGAAGAAAATCTCGTTGAAGGCTGGCGATGAGGTCAGATGTATGGACGGTGCGAATATCCGGGGAGCTGGCAAGGTTTACATGGTAAAGAATACGAATTATTTTGGTTACTCAGAGATATGGATGTAAAGTTTGATTTTTCGGATGTGGATAGCTTTTTCGACCAAGGTTATGCTGAGGTAAAAGCTGTAGAAGAGAGGGTCGGTAAAGAAGCTGTCGATTATGCAGTAGAGCATGGAAGCTATCAGAACCGGACCGGAACTCTCCGTAAGTCAAACAAGTATTCAGTTCAAGATGACGGACTGGAGTTAAGGAATGAAGCCGAATACGCTTCGTTTGTGGAATCAAAAGGCTACGAAGTCCTGACTGGTGCAGCCCTATTTGCTGAGAAACGATTGAAGGAGGAAATCAAATGATAATAACTACCGATATAGCGAACATACTTTATCGTGATTGCCAGCCTTTCGGTATATCCATCGTTCCCCATGGAAAGAAGATGACGGGACCGATGAAATCAGAAAGGATTGTCATTCACGCTAAGAAGCAACAGCCGGAGACGTACTGGAAGAAGTCTTTTGTTGAGGTGAACCTTTGCGTTCCAGACTTGAAAGAAGGCGAAGGCAACACAATACGTCTGAACGAGCTGGAGAAACAGGCACAAGGTCTTTTTGACGGTGTAACCGGACGCTATGATGGTACCACCTATCATTATTCTATCGAATCAATCGGAACTGAGGAGGACACATCCTTAAAGTGTCACTATGTGAATGTAAGAATTTTGTTTGAAGTTTTAAATGTGAAATAATATGGCAGAAGCAAAGAAAATCACAGCCGTGAATATTAAAAAACTTTTATATGGAGAAACGAGCGAGATTTCCGCGGATTTGACCGGACAGGCTTTGTACTCTCTTTTGCAGGGTGACAAATTGAAAGAAGTTAAAAATATTCATGGCGACACATGGACGCTCGAAGAAGCGGAAGCGAGCCGAACGAATTACAAGAACCAGCTCACAGGTCAGACCTATCGTAGCGACAAGGAAATGGGTGACATCACAGTCAACTTTACCATTGGTGAGTACGACTACCCGACGAAGAAAGACCTCATGGGAGGTGATGTTATCAACACTGATAAAGGCTGGAAGCGTGCGAGAGGCAAGGTGAACATCGAAAAGTTGATTGTTGCCCTGACCGAAGACGACCAGTATTGCGTCATTCCCCGTGCCGACATCGGTGCCCGCGAAGCTACTACCGATAAGGCTATTGGACTACCGGTGAGTGCTGTAGAACTGGAGCCGAAAGACTCGGCTATCGCTCCGGAATACTGGTTTGATTCCGAAGAGGTAACAGCTGGTGTGTAATGCCTATCCAATAGGTAGAGATTGTATTCCATAACAGGGGTGGGCTTTATGGCTTCACCCCTTAATTTTTATCTTTTATCAGAATGAATCAAGGAGCAAAAATCATATCAGAATCCATTATTGGCAGTGATTTCAGGACGGTGTTTGTCGCCGGTAAAGCCTACACGGTTTATCCTCCAACGATCCACAAACTTGCCGGAGCCATTTCCCATCTGTCAGGCATACAAGAGGCCGAAAACTTGAAAAATGTTCTGCTCTCCTTGGGAGAAAGCGAGGCTTATAGTAAGGCTCTCTCCTGGCTGATAGCTGGTGACGAAAGTCTGAGAGAAGAACTGGCAAAAGGAACATATGAAGAGAATGTGAACGCATTGGATGAAGCACTCTCTATGATAGACTCAAAGGTTTTTCTCAAAGCTGTCAGCTTGGCGAGGAACGTAAGCCTGCTGGCAGCGAAGCCGAGGTTGTAGGAAATGATACTCTTTGGGGACAGATAGCGTCGTTCATGGAAAATCTGCATCTGTCATACCGGGAAGTGGTTTATGAGATACCATACAGGAATTTAGTATTAATGCAGCGTGACAAGCTCCATACCGTTACCGGGACGAAGGTTACAAAGGTGAAGGGTAAGGACATGGCTTCACGCAGAAGAAGAAACAAGAAATAGATATGGCTACACTATACTTTAAAGTCAGTTCAGATTATGATGAGGTTATCCGTCTGAGGAAGGAATGTGAGAAGTTGGAAGCCCAACTCAAAAAGATGGACGTAAACAAATCCCCCGCAGCCGCCAAGGCGTTGGAGACTCAACTGGCATCTGCTCGCCAACAGATGATGGGGCTTGTAACCGAAGCGGCAAAAGCCGGTGCGGTGATGGAGAATGATTTGAAGAAGAAACTTAATTCCGCGTCAAAAGCTTCCGATGAACTGACAGAGGAAATCATCAAACAGAGAAAAATTATCCGTGATACTCAGGATGATGTCAGACGACTGTCTGATGAATATTCAAAGATGGGTAAGTATTCTCCTAATTCAAAAGCTAAATTGGCTGAATTGAATACGGCTAAAGCAGCTTTGAACGAGCAGAGATATTCCCTTGGCGAGTTACAGGACCAACAGGCCAGGAACAGGCTAGAAGTACGGAAACTGACAAAGGAATATAAGGAGTTTGCCAGTGGAACAAACAACGCTGATGAGATAGTAAAATCCTTGACGGATTCTTTAAAGCGTACAGCTGCTGAAATCGGTGGACTGATGGCAATAAAGAAATTCGGATCCGATGTGATTGAAGCAACTGGAAAGATGCAACAGCTACAGGTAGCTCTTTCAACTATCCTTCAGGACAAGTCAAAGGCAGACCAGCTTATTGCTGAAATTGTCCAATTTGCGGCCAAAACACCGTTCAATCTTGACGATGTGGCGACTGGAGCAAAGCAGCTTCTGGCTTACGGTTCTTCTGCCGATAATGTCGTGAAAGAACTTTCCATGCTTGGAGATGTGGCTTCTGGATTGCAGATACCTATCGGTCAGCTTATTTATCTCTATGGAACACTGCGTACTCAGGGACGTGCCATGACCGTAGACATCCGTCAGTTCGCTGGCCGAGGTATTCCAATCTACGAAGAATTGGCAAAGGTTTTAGGCGTCTCGAAAGACCAGGTAGGGGAACTTGTGAAGGAAGGTAAGGTCGGATTTAAGGAGGTCGAACAGGCTTTTAAGAACATGACATCTGAGGGAGGAAAGTTTGCCAACCTTATGGAGAACTCTGCTGGAACATGGTCACAGAGATTGTCTAACATTGAAGATACCCTTTTTCAGAAAATGAATGAGTTCGGGAACAAGTACAAGGAAGTTTTCGAATTCGGTATTGGTACAGCCGAGGATTTGGTGGAAAGCCTTGATGATGTATTGTCTGTCATGGGCGGACTGATTGCTGCTTATGGAACGTATAAGGCCGCGTTGATTACCGCAGCCGTAGCGCAGAAGGCGGTCGGATTCGTTGAAAGTATCCGTCTGATTGGAATGTACAGAAAGGAATTGGGGCTGGCCACCGCGGCACAACAGGCTTTCAATATCGCTTCGAAATCCAATGTATATGTCACTCTATTGGCAACGCTTGTTGGAATAGGTACGGCAGTTTATATGTTCACCAAGAGAACCAATGAAGCCACAGCAGCGCAGGAGACACTTAATTCGGTGAACAAGAAGGCCAATGAGGAATTTTCCAAGCAGGCGGCAACGGTTGATAGGTTATCCAGCGTCTTGAAAAGTGAAACTTCGTCCCTTGACCAGAAGAAGAAAGCCTTGTCTGATTTGCAGGCCATCATCCCATCTTACAATGCCAGTCTTGATGAAGAGGGTAAATTAATAAACAACAACACCGAGGCCATTAAATCCTATCTGACGCAACTGGAAAAGCAGATACGGATGAAAGCTGCTCAGGAAGAGCTGGAAGAGTTATACAGAAAAAAGCGTCTTCAAGAAAAAGACTATAAATCAAGTCAAGAAAATTTTGAGAAGGTAAAGAAAGAAAATCCACTTGGAGAGTTTTATGGCGAATCTGGAGCGAGATTACAGCTTTATACGGCACAAGAGAGAAGTAGTGCGGAAAAGAAAGCAAATAAGGCAAAGGAAGCATTAGATGAAACTATTTCTGCTATTAATGCTTTGGAAAAAGAGATCGAGAAATCTTCTTTATCTGATAAAAAAGAAGCTACACAGTCTTCAATATCCAAAGAGGTAGAGAATACCACCAAACGTATCAAGACACTCAAGCAAGAAATTGCCGATCTCCGTAGCGGAAAATTGCAGGCAGAGGCTGGCAAGACTGTAGAATCTGCTATCAAGGCAAAGGAAAAAGAGTTGCAGAGTGCAGAAAAAACGTTGGAAACACTTACCGGCGTCAGAAACAAGGATGTGTCAAGAGAAAACGCGACAACATCAGCCGGCAGGAAACTTTCAGACTTGGAACGTAAACAGGCATTAGAACGTGCAAAAGAAGCTGTAGACTTAGAAAATCTGGTTGAACAGGCACGCATTAGTGCTATGGCCGATGAAAGTGAGAAGATACTTGCACAACGTGAGTTTGATAACAAGAAGGAATTGCAAGCTATTGACAGGGCTAAAGAAGAGTATATCCAAAAGGAAGTACAGCGGCAGAAAGAAATATTTGAAGCTACGGAAGAATTAAAGGCAAAACGAAATCCGAAGTATAAAAAGAAAAGTTTTGATTCATCGTCTGTTACTGTTAATACTTCCATGTTTGACAGTATTTACGACAATACGAAGAATAAGCAAGTAAACGACCGGATCAAGGATGAAGCAGAAGCTAACGAACGCTACCTGAAAAACTACGGCACGTTCCTGCAAAAAAAACAGGCAATTACCGATGAATACACCCGTAAAATTTCGGAAGCCACTACTCAGGGAGACAAGGACATACTCCAGAAAGAAATGGAGAAGGCTCTTTCCTCCCTTGATCTTGAAAAACTGAAGCAAGGTATCAACTGGGAACTTGTCTTCGGTGACTTGGATAAGGTATCTAAAGAGTCCTTGAACAAAGTAAAGCAGCAGCTCAGAGACTTCAAGAACTCGGATGAGTATAAGAATATGGCTGTTGACCAGAAGAAGGTCATTGACGAGGCGTTGAACAACATTCAATCAACCCTTATTGACAAAGGCGGATTGCTGGCCGACTTACCTGAACAGTTAAGCGAACTGGCTAAGGCTCAGGAGGAACTGGCACAAGCTCAGGAAGAATATAATGAAGCCATGAAGAATGGTACGGATGCACAAAAGGAAGCTGCTACAAAAAAACTGAACGATGCCCAGAAGAAGCAGCAGAACGCTCAGACCAATGTGCAGAAGTCAACGGATAAGGCAACAAATAATATCGTAACATTGTCTAATGCAATTACACAGCTTGGCTCCAACTCTGAAATGTCTCTTTCCCAAATCGGTAGTCTCGCAGGAAGCATAGCTGACGTGTTTTCAGAGGTGGGTAGTAAAGTTGGTGGAATAATTGGAGCAGCATTTTCTTTAATGGATGCAATCAGTTCACAAGGATTAGAGAACTTCAATAAAAATCTGACTAAAAATGTATTTGGAGTAGTCCGTGAGGTATTAGAGTTTGGAACTTTTGGATTACTTGATTTAGGGGGAGATAGTGATAAAACTCTTCATTCTGATATTGAATTACTTACACAGTCAAATGAAGATTTAAAATCTGCTTTGGATAATTTGGCAGAGAAAATGGACGAAAGTGCTGTTGCTGATGCTTCTGGAATATACGAGCAGCAGAAGAAAGATATAGAAGCACAGATTGCCAATACGCAGCAAATGATGAGAAGGTCTGGCGCTGCATACAGCAACGGTTTCCTTGGAATTGGAGGTACACATTCTAGTAACAAAAGAGTCAATGACGCAATGTCTGCTGAAGATTGGAAACGTGTCAGTGAAGCTGCTGGAGTTTCGGTGACAAGTGCCAGCGATTTTTGGAACCTGACCAGTGAGCAGATGTACAACGTGGCCAACAACGCCACTGATCTCTATTCAAAAATCAAGCAATATGCCGACGATGGATATGAGAACGCTTCGCAGTATATGGACAGCTACATTGAATACTGGAAGCAGCTCGATGAACTGGAAGATACTTACCGCGAAAAGCTGACCGACACCTCGTTCGACACTATTCGAGATGAGTTCAAAAACCAATTACTTGACATGGAGTCAGATGTAGAGGATTTTGCGGAAGATTTCGAGAAGATGATGCAGCAGGCAGTGGTTGAGAGCATGATGTCAGATACCTATGCAAATCGTTTGAAAGAATGGTATAAGAGCTTCGCAACCTCGATGACGGACGGTACTTTGTCCAGTTCCGAACAAAGTAATCTCAAATCTCAATGGGAACAGATGGTAAGTGATGCCTTAGCTGAGCGTAACGCCATCATGCAGGCTATGGGATGGGATAGCTCTTCCTCCGAGCAGCAGTCTGCCTCCAGCCGAGGATTTGGTACAGAAATGACGCACGAGGATGCCGGGGAACTGAGCGGGCGGTTCACTGCCGTGTATGAGTCTAATCTTCGCATTGAGACAGCAGCACAGCAACAGACATTGGCCATTACGGAACTGCGAGGTTCCATCAGTTCCTTGATAGTGCAAGCAAATGGGCTATACAACATCGCAGACGAAACACGTACCATTTTGGCTAATTCCTATTTGGAGTTGCAGCAAATCAGAGAGAATACAGAAGATTCAGCCAAATACCTGAAAGATATAAAGGCTGACATCGCCGAGGTGAAACATAATACAGCAAGACTATGACAGGAGATTTATTTATCAATGGGAAAGATGCATGGGGCACATGGGGTGTCCGCATGGGAGACGGTTTTCTCGATGCAATCGACGGATTCAATGAGATGAAAGACTATATTGAGGATGAAAGCCGACTGGAACATGGCAAACGGGTGATAACAGATAATGCAAAAGTGGATTCGCGCGAAATCACTCTCCAGTTTACGATCGAGGGAAATTCAGAAAACGATTACCGATCAAAGAAAAAAGCTTTTCAGACAGAACTGGAAAAGGGTGCCGTAAATATTAAAGTTCCAGCATTGGGAGATGAAATATACAAGTTGATTTATCTTGGAAAAAGCATTTCTTATGGGATGAGTTCTGACCGCTGTTTTGGTAAAATTTCGAGCAAATTTGAAGAGCCTAATCCTATGGATAGAAGCGAATAACGAACATTCACCTTATTGTTTCAAATGGGAGTCCTGATTTTTAGGGCTTCCATTTTCTATTTATGAACTTTGGGGATATGATAGACATTAAAGACATATCAGGTAAAACAAGACTTTCCATCCCTATTAATAAGGGAGCTAAAGGAAAGTTCACTCTGATGAAGGAAGACTATATAATTCTTCCTTTTTCGGTTGCTAAGCCTGTGCAATTTAAACTTGGTGATTATGTAGATTTATCCGGTGTCCTTGATGAATCATTAGGTGGAAAGCTGGCGAAAGTCTATGAGATAATTGACCTTCAGAAGCCTACTTACAATACTTCAACTGGCGGCTATGATTATAATCTCCAGATGAACGCCTACTATTGGAAGTGGAAGAACAAAATCTTTAAATACACTCCGGAACATGCAGGGAGCGAAGCATCATGGTCGCTTACTGCTGCCCTTGACGTGCAGCTCGGGGTATTCCTTCGTAACCTGAAAGCATTGGGATATACATATAAAGGAACAGACTTTATTTTCAGCATAGACGATACTGTTGAGAATAAGGCCGTGGCGATGACCTACGACAACATGAACTTGTTGGATGCCTTATTCTCAATGGCGGGTGAGGATAAGTGGAACTGCGATTGCTGGATAACGGACAACGTGATACATTTTGGGCGAAATGAGTTCGGAGATGCCGTTAAAATTGAGCGTGGTGTCGAAGCGTCGTCTATCACCCGCAGCGAAAGCCAGGGCACTTATGCCACCCGCATCTATGCGTTTGGTTCAACAAAGAATATCCCCACGAACTACCGGCCCACCGACGAGCAGGCAGTAATCAATGGCGTGGTCCAGAAACGTCTGATGCTTCCGGCTGACACTCCCTATATTGATGCATACGAAGGTATGTCGCAGGAAGAAGCCATCGAGGACGTGGTGGTATTTGATGATGTCTATCCCCGGCGTGTTGGCACTTTATCTGACGTACATACACGAACCGAAGAAGTGGAAAATGAGGACGGCACGAAAGAAACTATTACGTACTATCGCTACAAGGATGCTGGGTTAGAGTTCAAAGAAGAGTATATTCTTGAAGGTGAAGAATTGAAAATTCAGTTTCAGTCAGGGAAGCTGAATGGTATGGAGTTTGGCGTAATCTTCAATCCCAAGCCGAAAGATGAAAGTCGAGGAGATCAACTTTGGGAGATTGTCCGCAATGAAGATTATGGCCGACCATTACCGGATGATATGATGTATCCTGCCAACGGCGATGAATATATTCTTTCAGGTTTTGATATCCAATTGGTGTCCGACCAGTATATTCCAGAAGCCGAGCAGGAACTGAAGGGAAAGGCGCAGAAGTACGCCGATAAGGTAAAAAAGGATGACGGTACCTATCCGACTACCCTAAGAAGCTCATGGGTTAAAGAGGATTTGATTTCACGAACTTTCGAATTTGGTCAACGTATCAATCTCGTAGATGATACATATTTTGAAAATGGGCGCATTTCACGTGTCTTGGGATGGGAAATGAATCTTGATATTCCTTGGGATTCTCCAGTTTACACGATTGGGGAAAGTATGCCTTACTCCCGCATCGGTGAAATTGAAAGTGATGTCGAGTCCTTAACCTACAAGGGACAAACATATTTTGGAAAAGGCGGAGTATATCTTATCAAAGTAAATGATTCAACTGCTCCAAGTGATAGTAATACGTTTTCTGCACTACGGGCATTAAAAATGTTCCTTCGTAAGGACCAGTCAGACGGCACTAACTTCTTATTGAAATTCGGTGAGTTTATCGACAGCATGATTGCCGGTAAGGGTGCCGGAATATATCCAGACGGGCGTGGACAGTTCGATAAGCTGGAAGTGCGCAGCGCACTTGTTGTCATGCGGTTGCTCATTAACGAGATTCAGGCGATGGCAGGTGACTTCTCCTTCAGCGACGCCGGATGCATCGAGAAAGTGGAGGACCTGGGAGACGGCACCTACAAACTGTGGATGGAGAAGCGCACGGAATTTGATGTGACTAATTTCGACGAGAATGACGTGATGTATTCCATTGTCAACAATCTGCTGACTGGAGGAACTGATTACTACACCAGCTGGTTTCGCTGCCTGACAAAGAACGTCAATGACAATACGCTTATCGTGGTGCTCTATCCCGACAGCGAGGTGCCAGGCGGAAAGAACTATCCTCCGGTGGTCGGATATAACGTCACCCGACGTGGTAACTCTGTATTGCCGGAAGAAGGGGGGATAAACGAGCGGGCGCAGAGTTGGCTCCTTTCCAGCCGAGAGGGACGAATCATGTTTCTGGCTAATGTCTACAAGCCAATACTCGAAGATTACAACTACGCAATTAGCATAGGTAAATTTCCCAACATTAAGGCTCTGGAAAATCTTCCAGTTACCACAGATGATGTGGGTGTCATGGCTAAGACTATCGTCTGCGAACGTTTATATCAATATGATTACAACGGTGACGTGATTTCCAACAAGGTGGACCGTGGAGAATGGTCACTATCCGTGGCGCAGTCGGAACAGCCGTATCGTTTCATCCAGAACGAGAAGATATACCCGGACGGACAGCACACCTATACGGAGCTGGAGCAGCACACCGTATATCACTACGGTTGCAAGTGGGGTTGTATCGTAGACAAGACGCAGGACGAGCCGATATGGAACTCTCCTTCGTGGGTACTGCTTGAAGGTAACAAAGAATATAAAATATCTTTTAAATCTACAAATGGAGATAAGTTTTTCCTGTCCCAGGTCAATACCGATTTATCTATTATCGTCAGCTATGGAAACCGGGATATAACCGAAATCCTGATGGCGACAGAAGGCGTAGAAGTCGAATGGCTACGTGATACGGGAAATGTGCCTTCCGACAATACGTGGAAACCTACTTATGTGGACGGGCAGAAACATGTAATCCGGCTAACCCGTGATGATATGGGTAGCGGATGGGGTTATGAATACCGCAAAATCAGTTTCATTTGTCGGGTGTTCATTCCGATTGGAGAAGACTTTGAAAAAGTGGAAAACAGTATCAATATCAAAATATAGATTATGAAAACAGTATTTGTAAGGTATTCGGTTCATGAATATATTGGAAAAGCTATTAATGGAACTTTATCTAAGGAAATACATATTTCCGATATAATTGATATAGAAGAAGATAAAGTATATGATTTGGAATACATTAAAGATAAATTATCAAAAATGTATGGTTTCTTTATAAATGAGATAGAAATTAAATATATAAAATCATGGCAATAAATACGAATGTAAAGGACATATCAGTACATGTAGACCCGATTTCCTTCATTGCAGACATTGAGATACTGAGCGGAAATACCGCACAGACCTATAACCAGGACACTAAGGAATATGAGCCGGACCGTTCGCTTGTCCCCTGCGTGCTGATGCCTTACGTGCAGGTGTCCGACCCTGAGGGGGTGATGAACGGTAACAGGACGATTACGGGTGTGGAATGGTACGAAGGATCTCCGAAAGCGGACGGTAGCAACCGTATATCGAATAACGACAATTATGTCATATCCGACACTGGACTTCCGACCTATTCTTTGAAGGTGAAGAAAAATGTAGAGCCAAATACTCCTATGGATATCTTTGCCATCTTCACTGTCACGGATACCCGTAGAAATACGGAGGTTAAAGTGGAACGGAGCGTATCTCTATATACGGCCCTGTATGATACAAAGGTTCTTAACATGCGGTTGATGGACCAGCCCCAGGGATGGTTTATCGACCCGACAAGGGAGAAAGCAGACTCATCCGGAAGATGGATGCACACTATCACAGCGCAGCTTTTTTCAGGAAAGGATGAAGTCCCTGATGCTAATGCGGCTTACTGGTGGGAAATCAATACTGACAATTCTACATGGAGGCAGATTACACAGGACGAGCTGGACATCTTCATTTCCGGCAAGGATAGCAGCGGGAACTGGACAAAATCGCTTACGTTCGACGCTCGTTTTGTACGTACGGCAGCATTTCGTTGTCGTGCGGCATATTATACAGGAACACGCCCTTCCGTTCCTGAACTGGAGAACCTGCAAGTGACATCAACCGTCAAGGTTGAGATGCCAAAAACTTTGAGGGCCAGTATACGACAACTTTCAGGAGTGAAGATAAACGCCTCGATGAGCACGAACGTTAGGTTTGAATGTGTCCTGACTGACAACAAGCAGGTAATAACCTACAATGACAAGCTGTTCTCTATTGTCTGGAAAGCGAAATCCGGGAAAGCGGGCGTATCTGACAAAACCCTCGGAAAGGGAAATGTGATAAGTTTTATTCCTTCATCGCTAGGATTCGATAAGGCGTATTCCATAGCCGTGTATGCAGAGGTAAAGATGTATGCGGTCACGGCGTTGGTAACCAGCGGGGGTAAAGTAATGATTAATAACAACAAGGCTGTCATAGCCACAAAATTTGAATGATATGGGATATTTGTTAGTGAAACCAGAAGTGCTTGAATCCAAAGGAATCAAGTATTTTGAACGTATACCAGATGGAAGGGCAATCGCTGATTTTTCCATGCTTCGTGTAATCGGAAGTGTAGGTGATGTGCAGATAGTATCTTCTGCTGAGGAACTGAAGAAAATGATTGAAGAACAGAAAAACAGCGGACTTTATGATACTGTCGGGACAGAATCCGGTACTGAAGAAACGGACGGAATGACTGATGAAATCGTTGTGTCTGATATGGAGGAAGGAGGTGAATCATGAATCTGGAAGGTAGCTTTACACTAATCGGACTGATGGATGGTACGACAATAAACGGATTCCTGCGTGTGGAAGGTACGCCGCTTGTACAGCGGTACAACAAAGGGACCAGTCAGTTTACGCCTGATTTTGAAACGTTGGCAGACAACAAGAAACCTACATTGGTAGTCGTCCTTCGTGATGTTGCTACTGGAGACGTTATGATCCCTCAAGAAATCACGTACAAGTACAATGGGGTAACACTCACTTTCGGTTCTGACGGACTTTCTACGAACAGCGGAATGACTGGATATTTCAAAAAAATAGACAACTATTCGGCGACAATCGGCTCCCAGTCCTACCAGTTGACTGCATTGCGGGTAATGAAGAACCTGGTTCCCATATCCGGTTATGACAATGATCGTATCAGCGTTTCGGGTACAATCGAGGTAGGAGGACAGTCAATCGCGTTCAACGAACTGTCTAAGGATGTGGTCATTCAGGAAAGTACGGGCAATGCCTACGATGTGATTATCTCGGATGACAAGGGCGGTGCCCTGACAGAGGCCGGTGAGTCACTGACATGTACTGCTACACTCTACAAGGACGGTGTGGAAGTTACGGATTATTCCGGTTATACTTACCAATGGGTGAAGCTTCTCGGTACCGGTGACTCGGACTGGGGGACTTCACGTACACAGAAAGTCACTGCGGGTGACATTGATAACATATTGAAACTTCGTTGTGACATTAAGTCAGAAGGTAGTGTGGTAGCCTCCGGCTTCACGCAGATAACCGACTATTCCGATCCGTACTATGTAGATTTCAACATTACGGGGATTACGGGTAATGCAATTCGTTCCGGTGAAACGGCAGTCGTGAAACCCGTAGCGCGGAAACGTTCAGACGGCACGGACGGAGGCGTGTCAAACTGGAATTGGAACATCAAGGACAATGCCGGAAATGCTTTCACGCTATCCGGGAAATCCGGTGCTACATTTACGGCTGCATCCGTTTCCGTAACATACGAGGATATCAAGCGAGCAGACATGGGGCTGTCAGGTTCGGTAAGTGCAACCGCTTAATTTTAGAGGATATGGGACTTGTAACAGGAAGCTTTTCGTTGGTTGGTATTCAAGAGGTTATTTCTTACGAATGCATCTACAAGCTGACTCAATATAACGTTGTGCCGGACACACCGGTTTCTTCCAATGCGGAAGGTTCTGTTCCTGAAGGTTGGAGTTCACAGCTTTTGGGCGTATCTGCAAGCCTTCCTTATCTGTGGGAGAGCAGAAGACAGAAAAAAGATTCGTACGTGACCAGAGATTTGTCATCAAGCTCATTTACGAGGAACTACTGGATTGGAACGAATGGTGTAGCTTCTTATTCAAATGGATATTCCTACAGTGAAGTTTTTGACTTGCCTTCTGGGCAGACAATAGAAGTACTGACTGCCGGTACAGGGTTTTCTGTGATAGCTAGATACACTAACGGTATTTATAATTCATTGGTTAATGCAAACGGTTCTGTAAGCGAGCAAAAGATGTACACCTATACGGCTGATACGGACTGTCAGATAGTAGTCAGTGTATATCATCTCTCGTCGTACAGCATGAAAATCACGAGCGGGACCTGGAGTGCATGGTCTACCCCGACATTGAAAAGCAGTTGGGGAAAGCAAGGAGCGAAGATGAGAATGCGTACCTGGACGGCGGACACGGAATACCTGTCCGGTGCCGATGGTGAGGACTTCTACGATGTGGTCATTTATCTTGAGAAGCTTTATCTGTGTACCAAGACACATACATCCAAGTCTGGAACAAATGACCCTGTGACATCCATAAACGGATATCTCGGCTTTTGGGAAAGTGCACAGGAATGGACTTTTGTCGCGACAAAGTTGCTTTTAGCTGAAAAAATTAAGGCTGAACAGATTGATGCGGATGGCATTAAAGCACAAAATGTGGATATCGAAGGGAAAATAACCGCAACTTCTGGTATGTTTAGTGGCGATATAAATATCGGGAATGGCGCAAATAAAATATCCCAAGATGGAAGTGGAAGTTTAGCTAAAGGTAATATATCATGGGATTCTGCTGGTAATTTAACATTAGCTAAAGATGTTAGATTCGAAGGGTTTGTTAAACCAGCCTCAATGACGTATGCAATTATAGAAAAGAATGGTCTATATACTTATATTTTAGATTCTAAGCAAAGAGGAAATTTTGTAATGTGTAACCCAATACATGATGGGGATTTATTTGCTTTACCAAGAGGAGAACAATGGAATGGCACTTACTTGTATGTATATAATTTTTCAAACACATATAGTTTAATAGTTGGGGCGGAAAAAATACCTCCTTTCGGTGCTGGATTGTTTTGGGGAAGTGCATTATTACAATCTAATCCATCCACAACTATATGGACTACTATGGCTATCAGCAAGTCAAATGGTGTTTTAGGTGTTATATATGAAGATTATAATCAATAGGAATATTTTTAAACATTAAAATTTTAAATAAATAGATTATGGAAACAATAGATTTTAACGAAGTAATTAAAGATAATATTGAAGTTGTGGGAGGACTACTGCCAGAAGCGAATTATCAAAGCAAAGGTTTATGTAGTACAAATATTGCAAAGCAGAAGGTTGACACATGGAGAGGTAGCTCTTTGGTTGGATACATTCAAATTGCAAAAGTTCTTAAATCTGGAGTGTATGGTCTACAAAATCAACTGTTAATAGAAGTCATTAATACGTACAATTATTTATCTGATTTTTTAGTAACTATATGCGATTCGCAAAAAGGAATTATTGCAAATTGTATTTCAATAAAAGATGATTCACGTGTTCAATTCTATTACAATGACGATGGGAATTATCTGTACATATACATTAATAGTTTTGACATGTGTATCCACCGCAAAGTACTTAGCGCACCGAGTCTTAATGAAGAAATCGGAAATATGGTGACTGTTGATTCAATTGATACAGGAAAAATAATTGCTAAAAATTAATTATTAGGAGGCTTTTAGCCTCCTATGATACAGCTAATTCTGTCATGTTTTCGGTTGAACCATTATAAGTTGTATATATTGGCGTGCCGATAATAGTTTGGAATATATCTTTTGGACCTATGTCTACGTTCGGAGCCTTGTAAAATAAATCCATTGTTGTATCTGTCATTTTGTATAAAATTTTACCTGCCATGTTATTACCCACTAACTTAGTCAGTGTTGGTGTAGGATATAACCCATTGCCTGCCTTTAAAAGAAACATACCTTGTGCAGATTCGTTATTGGGAATGTTATATATAATAACTCCTAATCTGTCATACCTATTTACACTTGCAATATGAGTTAAACCTCCACCACTTGAAGGCATTGACTTAAACATTTTCTGTTTGTCCCCGAAACTCATAAATCCATTTCCTGTTAGTGTTGCCACGGGTAGTAGTCCTCCCACGGTGGATTTTCTCAACAATTTTGTAAGAAAAGTTCCCAGTGGGAGAACTTTTACCCGTGGCTACAAAAACATCTAAAGGATTAATGCCGGAAAATTTTTACATGAATATGACATATAGTTTATCTTCAAATAAAGTATATAAGATAGCACATACGACATCTTATATATATCAAGAATTAACCTTCAATAGCTATACGTTAGGTAAAATTGGAGAAGGTCGTATATTATGCTGTAGGCAAAACCCTGTCGGAGTATTATTAATTGGTAAAGTCTCGAATAATCAAGATAGGATTTCTGTTGCATATGTTAATAACACTGATAATTCTACAGATATATACATATCCGTAAAGGGTGCAAATATAACTTTATGGCCGTCTCACCCCAAAAATCCTTATAGCATAGATATAGTTCTTGAAGAGGTTTCTTCAATTCCAGATGGTGCTGTACTGTTTGAAGATGTATAGCATTATTAATATGGCTATACGCCTCCCATTTTAGTCATATATCCATGCGCCCCAATTTCCTGCATTACGCATCCTAATGGCTCTATCACCTTTAAGGTTTATAACCTCAACAAGTTGATAAATTTTGTTTACTATAATAGATTTTATAATCCAGAAATTATCTGGGATATCAGGTTTGTGCAATATAGATTGACCATTAATTATCAGGCAGTAACCGCTGAGAATTATTTCATCGAAATCTGTTTTTAATAGATTGGTCTCCATATATGGATATAATTTCCCACTAGATAGCAGTTCTCCCACTGGGAACTTTTCTTACAAAATTGTTGAGAAAATCCACCGTGGGAGGACTTTTACCCGTGGCTAATATATATAACAACGGTTTAAAGCCAAATTACGAGGTTAACATATTGAATATTAATATAGCGACAATTAATAGTGGCAAATACACCAAAATTGTTGTCAATCATATTAATGTTACTTTAATTTGGAAGCGAACACAATATAATAACATACCAGAGATAATTTTCATATCACGGGGCAACGCTAATGGTAAACCATCAAGTATGGGCATGGTTACAAGATTTAATGTGGGTAATATGTCAGCACCTAATATATATATTGACAATAATGGTAATATATATCTACAAGTGGAATTTTCCGCACACGCATACAACTGTATTTGTAATTTTCTCAATAAAATTCCTATACAATATGAAAACAATGTTGATTTACCGTCTGATGCAGTTAAAATTGAAGTTAAAACTATATAGTTAATATAAAATCTCCCACGAGGATATTCTTTTACAGAATTATAAAGAATATTCTCGTGGAAAATAATATTAGTTGATGTAAATTAAATCATTATCAACCCCATCTGTTATTGCATATTCAATATTTTTTTTCGATGAATTATATATATTAATTTCAAAAGTTCGACCAACTACATTATCACCCTCAACGACAAAGTATAAGGCACTATCTCCATTTTTTCGACATGGTTTCAGATTTATTAATTCATTATGTATTGTCTTAATTGAAATTGATGATGGACTACCATCTACTATAGTTGATAGTACACACATTTTACCAGCATCAATGGTAAAACGACACAACACTAATGCTAAGCCAACGTTCTGAATCTTTAAAGTAAAAGTACCTTTACCCTGTGGATTGGTATATAAAATATTCTTCGGATAAACTGGCAATAGTCCTCCCACGGTGGATTTTCTCAACAATTTTGTAAGAAAAGTTCCCAGTGGGAGGACTACTGCCAGAAGCGAATTATCAAAGCAAAGGTTTATGTAGTACAAATATTGCAAAGCAGAAGGTTGA
>OOAG01001239.1_pt1 | contig 19395 bp, 28 predicted proteins | sample 1671461 | NCBI WGS metagenome assembly OOAG01 (sample SAMN06348159, study PRJEB24527) | human gut metagenome | biome: human gut; feature: ankylosing spondylitis patient; material: feces | host: Homo sapiens | place: China | collected 2015-10 | reverse complement strand
CAGCTTTGCAAGTTCGGAAACACCCCCACGTGCGTGGGGAAGACAGGTATCGAAAAAGTTGCAGAGCTGGGTAATGAGAAACACCCCCACATGCGTGGGGAAGACCTCCGACGCGCATCATGGACGACTACACTGAAAGAAACACCCCCACATGCGTGGGGAAGACCTGCCCCACCGGGGCTTTCAATTCTGTGCGCTGGAAACATCCCCACATGCGTGGGGAAGACTATATTCATGCTGACGTAAGATACACCGCAGCCACATGCGTGGGGAAGACCCTGTAGATTTATTGAGGATACTCGCTGTAAAGAAAGCTGTCTAGATAGCTCTTTCTATATCGAGAATATCTCCGCAAAAGTCTTGACATTTTCGAAAATTTGTGGCGTTGTTTTTCCACGGTGCTCGTAACACCAACAGTAGGCGGACAACGCCACCCGACAGTTCGGCGCTTTTTTGTGCCCTTTTTCCAAAGTCAAGATTTCTCTTGGCTGTGTTTTGGGCTATAATTGCATCCAATGAATGCCGGGTGTCCCTGATATGTCCAAGCCGCAAGGCCAAAGGCAGGGAGCCGCTCCTACTGGCGGTTACGAACACCCGGCACTTGCTATTCGTAAGCAGTGCCAACTCATACAGTAGGGGTTGGTTATGTCTCAGTCTCTTTGCTTCAACGATTTCATCTTCTCCCCCATCACCCGCGACAATCAGCCTTGGTTCAAGTCTTCTGAAATAGCCCGTGCTTTGGGCTATAAGCGAGAAGACAAGGTTACCCAAATCTACCAGCGCAATGCTGATGAATTCACAGAAGGGATGACGCAACTCGTTGAAATATCCGCAGAACCTCAAAATGAGGTTCTGGGAAATTTCGGGACTGGTCGCGCCCGCATCTTCTCCCTACGCGGCTGCCACCTCCTCGCCATGTTCGCCCGCACTCCGGTAGCCAAGGCATTCCGCAAGTGGGTGCTGGACGTCATCGAGCAGTACGGCGACAGGGTGCCCGTTGCCGAACCTGTGACGCTCAACGACGAGCTGATCAGTGCGGCGGAACGTGCCGAGCTCAAGCTCATCGTAGACGCCAAGCTCTCGACATACCCCGCCGCCGTGCAGGGCAAGGCCCGCGCCGAGATATGGGCGAAGTTCAACCGTCACTTTAGGATTGCCGAATACAAGCAGCTTCCCACTCGGCTTATGCCCGAGGCCCGCGAGTTCCTGCTTTCCGTCCGCGTCCGCGCCATCAACGCCATACCCACGGCGGAATCCGCGATCCCGTACCCTGCGCTTCCCGCCTCCAGCGTCTACGCCGCCCGCATCGCGGCCCTCGACCGCCTCGAAGAGGAATGGATCGAATTCGCGGGGGAAACCCGCTCCCGGCTCCACCGATTCGTCAACGAGCTCTTGCGCGTCAAGGAGAGCACTTATCCCGAACTGCTGAACCGGGTATGTTCCCAGCAGAACATCTCGAAGGATCCGCTTCTCGGCATCCTACAGTCCAACTCGTACAACGCCCAGACGTGGATTGACGCGGGAATCTCGGAAATGAGAGCGGCAATCCGTGCCGCGAAGACCGCGAACAGGTTGATGCTAGGATAGCCCTTGACCCCGAGCACGGGAATGGCTATTGAAAAAAGGAAGGGCGGCAAGTGGTGACACACCTGCCGCCCCGTGGGACACCCTCCCGAGATTGATCATCTCAAGTTTGCGCCCCGGTTGGAGTTCGCACCTCCTACCGGGGCAACTGCGTTATTGGTTCAGCATGAACCGAATCACCACAGCCACAATGACGCCGCCAATCACTTGGACAGCGACGTCCCGGAGGAAGTGTCGCATGGAGTACCCTCCTTTCAGGAGAGTGCCCCACAGCGGTTTTCTATCCTTTCCCTATTCCCTTGTCAAAGAACGACTATCAGAACACCGAGGCGCATTTCTGCTTACTTTTTGCATGTAGAGGACAGAAGTTATCATTACTGAGCAGAGCCCAAAGATGTAAAGAAAGCCCCAACCGTTAAACAGGCGGTTGGGGCTTTCGCATGGGGGGAGGATGGGGCTAAGCTCCAGTCATTTGGGCAAAGGCAAAGGGCATGAGCACGATACCGCCGTAGGTGGTGCCGACGAACTTCTGACGGAAGCTGGACAGGTCGGGCACGACGCGTCCAGCACGCATCTTTTCTCCGAAGGCCAGCGTGCCGGATCGCTGCCCGTTCACTTCGGGGGCGATGAGGAACATGGTTTCCCCGGCGGTCATGCTGTGCAGCTCGGGGACGGTCACGATGTCAATGCGGGAGAAGTACCGCTTCAACATATCCAGCACGGACACGTTGAAATCGGTAGCCGCGCCGAGGCGAACGGCCAGTTCGGGGGAGAGGCAGAGCTTGAGGGGCGTGTCCTTGTCAATGAGGCCGCTGGACTGCTCGGAAAGCTGCGCGAACAGGGCGAGGACGTCATTGTAGATCTGCACCGTGGTCTTGTCGGCCCATTTCGTGGAGCCGCCCGTGCCCGTGGCCCCTGCGGTGATCGCAGCAGGGAGGTTCGGATCGTTGAGGATACCGTAGATTTCCTTCCCGGCGACGCCGAGCAGGTAGAAACGGTTCTGGTCGATGTCGATGACGTTGGCCGCCGCGCGCTGCTTGGAGGCAGCGAGGTTGACTTTCGCCGTGCTCGACATGTCCACTTCAAAGTCGCCGTAGGTGATGGACGTCTGGAAGACGTACTGCACGCGGGTCTGCCATTCGGAGTTCACGCCCGAAGTCGTGCCGTTGGCATAGTCGGAATACGGCTCGGTCTTTCCGGTCATTTCGTCGACGCGCCACTTCATGTACGGGGTCGTCCAGTCGCCCTTCTTCTCTTCGCCGAAGATTTCACGGGCGCGCCGGGGCGCGGTTAGGATTTCGATGACCATCGGGTCGATATACGCCAGAAGCTCGGCGGGGACGGTCGTGTTCGGAGTAGTGATGAGCGCGGCGTCCTGCGCAATGCGGGCGCGGTTCTCCGGGGTTGCCCACATGCGGGCGCCCGGGAAGATAAAGCCGTAGCGCTTGGCCTGTTCAAAAGTCGGATTCATGTAGTACCTCCTACGCTCCGGCGGCGGCTGCGCCGAGGTTGGTGCGGGCCTGTTCCGCAGTGGTTGCGCCAGTTCCGCCGTTGGCCACGCCGAGCGTTCCGGTGGCGTTGCTGAAATCTTTCTGCATCAGGTTCGAGGTGTCGCCGCCGGCTCCCGACGCTGCGGCCTGTCCCCAATTGCTGATGATGATCGGTTCCCCGATTTCGCCGGGCGTCTTGACGACCCACCCCGTATCGAGGTGCGTCCCGTCGGGGGTCCCGGTGCTGATGGAACCGTCGGCGGTGGAGGCAAGGACGGCCTGCCCCACCGTGGCCTTGGTCGTGGAAACGGCCCAATAGTCGCCCTTCACGGCTACGGTAAGGTTCGAGCCTTCCGGGACGGTCAGGGTGCCGTCAGAGAAAATTTCATAGTTCACGTAGTTGATGACGCGCTCAACGAAGCCGAGCACGGCTGTGGCGGTGCCCGCGACGTTGGTGGCCCGCGTATTGTCGATCACACCGGAATCCACAACCGGGAAGACGAAGCGCCCCACAGGGAGGGCCACCGCCGCCAGAGGGTTGAGCGGGGTGTAGATGCTCTGGTCGGGCGTCGCTTTATCGCCCGCAACGCCGGGAGCGACGGAGAGATTGACTTGGGACTGCAAAGGCATGGTGTGCCTCCTATTCGGCAATGGTGATATTGGAAAGCCCGGCGAAGCTGCCGGACATGCGCCCGACGGGGGCCGCGTCACGGGCAACGGAAGGTGTCGCCTTCTGCTTGCGGAGGATATCGATCATACCGGGCCATGCCTGCCGGGGATACTTGCGGGGATTCTCCCCAAGCTGCTCCAGCGCGTAGCCGTAGACGTCGGACGCGGAGTCGAAGGACAGCGGGTCAAGTTCGCCCACCAGCCCGCGCACGGCACGGGTGAGGTTCCGCATATGCTCCTGCGCTTCGGCGACTGCGGATGCCTTGATGCGTGCGGCGTCCATTGCGGTGAGAGGACGCGGACCACGGCGGCGGAATGCCCTGTCCTGAGCGGTTCCCTTGTCGTCCGGGGCTTCATCTCCGGTCGCGGGGGAATAGGCGAGATCGGCGAGGTAGTCGGTCAGCTTCTTTTTCTGCTCCGGTGTGAGGTCGGGGACGGAATCGAGGATGCGCTTAATGGCCGCGTCCTTGTCCTCGTCCTTGCCGAGTTCGCGGCGTTCGCCCTCGGATTCGTGTTCCCGGTCAAGCTTGCGCCGTTCCTCGGGGTTCCGGATCAGCTCCTCACCGTACTTGACGCCCTCGGCAAAGGCTTTGCTCTCCTGCGGGTTCTCAGCGTCGAGGCCGCAGGCATCCATAGCCTTTTTCATACCCTCGGACTCATGCTCGCGGTCGAGCTTCCTGCGTTCGTCCGGATTGCGCTCCAGTTCCTCGCCGTATTTCACGCCTTCGGCAAAGGCGCGGGATTCTGCGGGGTCTTCCGCATCAAGCCCGCAGGCGTCCATAGCTTTCTTGGCTTCTTCGTCCATTGCTTCCTTTTTCTCCGGTTTCTCGTCGCCTGTTGCAGGGGAATAGGCCAGATCGGAGAGAGTATCTTCGAGCTTTTTGGCCTCTTCGGGCTCCATGCCTTCGGACAGTTCGGCGACGAGCTTGCGGATGGCTTCCGCCTTATCCTCGTCTTCCGTGATGTCCTCGATCTCCCCGGTGACGGGGTTTTTCTTGTGGAGGCTCAAAAGGATATCCGCAAAGTCCTTGATGCCCTGTGCGGATTCGACTTCCTGCTGTTCCACCGCAGGGTCGCCATCCTGAGCTCCCCACCATTTCCTGAACTTGCCCATAAGCGTTCCTTTTTTCGTTGAAGTTGGATGAGAATCCGCCACCACCACGTCCGGACCGGCCCGCCCTTCTTCGACCAGCGCGACGTGGTTGCCTCGGATGTTCCGCATGATGAAATCGTAGGGGGTGCCCTCGTAGCTGCCCGGCGTGAAATCCGGGTCGTAGCGGTAGGCGCAGGAGAGTTCCCGGAAGGAACCGTCTTCGATGGCGTCGATGGCGGCCCGATCCCACACGGTCAGCGGCGCATCCACATACGGAGGGTTCCAGACCGCGCCCGTGCCCACCGCGCCCACGCGGGTGAGCTTCTGCGGCTCTTCCGCACTGTCGATGTGGTGCTCAATGTGCAGCGGCAGCCCGGCCCATGTCTCAAGCGATGCTTGAAGTTCTTCCGGGTCCCGAAGCCCGTAATAGACCGCCTCGGGGTCAAGCCCGGCTTCCTGCCAGCCCGGAATCTCCCGCCCGTAATAGGGGTTCACCGTCGCTTTCGTGATGTGCGACGCCCCGACGTGCAGGAACCCGTTCTCGTCGGTTTCCCGCTGTGAGGGAGCCGCGTCGAAGGTGACGCCTTTACTTTGATACATAGACTAGTCTCCAAATTCAGGAATAACGGCCCGGTACGTGCATTGGCACCCCGGAAGCTCACCGCAAAGCACTTTGCGCTTCACGTCAGAGTCGTAAAGACCTTCCGTGATGACGAACTTTTTCCCATTCATGAGCTGGTGGGTATGGCGGCTCGTTTTCTTTCCCGGCACATGTACCCAGATGCCTTCGGTGATGCCGAGTTCCTTGTCCTGTACCCGCTTAAGGGCCTCGGTCGCCTTATTGGACTGGTCGCGGGCAATGAATTCTGCCCGGCGCTGGGTGATCTCGTACCGCTTGTGCAGTTCGTCGGTGAGGAACTCCACGTCCCGGCCCATGCTGGCTGAACGCTGTACTAGCCCCGTTACTTCCGTGAAATAGTGCTGCGGAATGGATTTGATGAGATTTACTTTTTCCTCGAAGAGGGCCCGCGCCACGTCGCTCATGGCCCTGCTTCCCTCCATCCTCACCGTGAAGCCTGCATCTTTGAGGGCCTGCCTCATGCTGGCTTCCGTGCGCCGCCTCGTACTGCCCACGAACTCCCGTGCAAAACTCTCCGCGCTTTCCTTCCACCGCTTCGTCCAGTACCGGAACAGGCGTTTGAGGCGGTCTTGCAGGTCACTTGCCGGGGATGCATCCTGCGCTATCCGAGTTTCCTGCTGCCGATACTCAGCGCGTATCCACCACACGACGGAACGCTGCATTTCGTCGAGGAGAGATATCAGCCGTTTCCGGTATTTCGCCCGGATGCCCGCGTTGGGCTTGATGGCGCGGATGACCTTAGCCATAGACGGCCCCTGCCTTATCCACATCGTCGATATCGGGCATCAATCCCTCTTCCCCGGCTTCCGGCAGGGCATCCGGCATTCCGTTGCCCGGCGGCACTTCCGCAGGGTCGATATCGGAAAAACCGCTATCCGGGTCGCTAGCAATGGATTGTCGGGCTTCTTCCTGAGAGATAATGTCCCGATCCATGTAGACGGCGATGGTGTCGGCCTTGGTCTTCTGGAGCGTCGCAAGGGCCGCTCTGTCTTCTTCGCCAAGGGGTGCGAAGTCGAACGTCACGGACGGGTCGATGGTTCCGCGCAGGTAGAGCTGGATACAGTCGAGCGCCTTCTTGATGCCGTCGCGCAGGACTTTCTCCTGCTGGCTCCTGACATGGTCATAGTAGTTGCGGATGTCCGATTCGCCCGTGGCATTGAACCCTGACGGGCTGATGCCAAGCAGCTTGACCGCAGGAGTGCGGTTCAGGGCGGCGAGGATTTCAAGGGACTGGCGCACGATGTCGGTCACGCCTGAAAGCGGGGTTTCCAGCTTGACCACGTCTTCCGATTCTTTGTCGACGGCAAGCACGCCATCATTGGTCATGGTCTGAATCATGTACCGGATGCGGGTATCGATCTGAGCGGTGCCCCCAGCTGAGTACAGGATGTCTTCCATCTTCGTCTTGAAGACGGTCAGCGAAAACTTGGTCAGTAGCCGGGTTTCGGCGGCGCGGCATTCCTGAAAATGCAGGACGTAATCCCAGAGGATCTGCGCCTGCGGGATGCCCAAAAAATTGTAGGCGGGCCGCAGCAGCACCGGGCATTCGTTCGCAACCAATCGGATGAGGCGCGAGGCGTGCACCCGCTGCCCGAGCACCCACCACCAGCGCGGGCGGAAGTAGTCCGGCTCAAGCGGCGAAAGGCTGTTGTAGTCTCCGGGGAAGACGTTCACGGGGTCGATGACGACGAAGCGCAGCACGCCGCCGGGCCTGAGTTCGGCGGAATACGGGCTGACGTTCAGCGGGCGTTCCAGCTCTTCCCCAACTGCTCCGGTGTCGATGAAAAGGAAGGCCCCGCCCTCGTACCCCACAAGCTCGGTCGCCTCATGAAAAAGGCGTTGCAGTGCGAACCTCTTGCACGCCTGCGCAAGGTCGGTGAGCAATGACTCGTCGCCGCCCTCCCCTTCGCGCTTGAACTCAATCCATGCTCGGGTCATGTCGTCGGATACCGTCTCGACGCAGGCACGGATCAGGCCGTTCTGGGCAAGGTTCTGGAGGACGCCGTAGCCCATGAATTGCGGCGCAATCCCGACCCCAAGCTCAAGCGAGTGCTGGAGCAGGGAATAGACGCCGGAATCCGCAAGCCGCGCATCCATCGCAAGCTGCACATCTTCGGGCGCGCCGAGCGTCTTCGCAGGATCGTACAACCGGCTGATGTCGTCGGGCGTAGGTGGCAAAGACTGAGCAAGGCCGCCGCGCACGTCCGGGGAGAGATTCAGACGGCGCGACGGTTGCACTTGAGGTATGGAGGTGGCGTGTCGATAAGTGCGCTTCTTGCTCATGTGCCCATAATGCTACGAGCCAAAAAGAAAACACACCGTGAACAAGGTTCGGGGGGCTTGGCTGTGGGACACCTTTCATATTGTATCAATATAGATTAATCTATATATACATGGATACCTTTAGGGAGGTATCCGCATGTACAAAAGCATCATGGTGTTTCTGCTGGCCGCGCTGGTTATGACGTCCGAGGCGCAGGCCGCGGGCAACGAATGGAACGATTCGTTCAGCAAGGCCAAGAAGACGCTGGAACGGCAGGTCTATTATGACCATCGGATCACGCTCTACTGCGGGGCGGCGTTCGACGAGAAGAAGAACGTCACCCTGCCGGAGGGTTTTACTGCCGCGAAGCACGAGAAGCGGGCCGGGAAGGTGGAATGGGAACACGTGGTCCCCGCCGAGAACTTCGGGCAGGCGTTCGCGGAGTGGCGCGAGGGCGACGCGCAGTGCGTGGACAACAGGGGAAAGGCGTTCAAAGGCCGCAAGTGCGCCGAGAAGGTCAGCCGGGAATACAGGCTCATGCAGGCTGACCTGTACAATCTGTATCCGGCCATCGGCGCGGTGAATGCCCTACGCCAGAACTACAACTTTCAGATGTTGCCCGGCGAGGAGCCGGACTTCGGAAGCTACGGGATGAAGATCGCCGACCGCAGGGCCGAGCCGCCTATCAGATCAAGGGGACAAATTGCCCGGACCTACAAGTATATGGCCGACGCCTACGCCACGCGCTACCGCATGAGCCGCCAGCAGACGCAGCTCATGGACGCATGGGACAAGATGTATCCGGTTGATGCGTGGGAATGCACGCGGGCCAGACGTATTGAAAGACTACAAGGTAACGAGAACCCTTTTGTGAAGGAAAGATGTCAAGAAGCAGGACTTTAACTATTTACATTCATTTATATTCTCCTTCCCATACGTGGCTGATTGAGGATGGCGGGGTTGATGCACATGGGCCGCTTGGTATCGAAATCACGCAGCGCCTGTGTTGTGGCGTCCACTTGGTCGTCGTGGGGCGCACCGGGGAACTGTGTCAGTTCCGCGACGTACTCCCGCGCCCACGGGCAATGCTCAGGGTGCGGGAGCAGGACGTTCCCGGCCTCGAAGAACGTGGTCACGGCATGGGCCCGGGCCGTCTTGCTGCCGTCCGGCTCCACGGGGATGATACCGGGCACAGCATGTTTCAGCGCGTCGATAACCGCCGGGCCGTTGGCCTTATCCTCCACCAGTTTACGGGCTGCGCCGGGCCATTTAGCGGCGAGCGCCCGGAACGCGGCGACCGTATCCGTAAATCCCATGCGCCGCCGGACCTGATCGAGGAGGTAGCGGTCGGCCCCCTTGCGGCCCCACACCTGCCCCACAACAAAGTCGGTATCGTCGCCGTCCTTGAACGTCATATCCCACGAGATAAGGAGCTGGTCGAACTGCTCTGGCAGATCTTTGGGGAGCCAGAAGCGCAACCACTCGGATTTGAAAATGGCGCCGCCGTCGGGCGTAGGCCGCTGCTGGTACAGGGCCTCCCAGTCGCGTGTGCCGAGGGCTTTCTTAATGGCAAGGAGCTGGCTCAGCGGGTAACGTTCCGGGTGCAGGGCTTCCCCGGCCTTACGATGTGGCTCGTCCGCCGTGGCGATGGCGGGGAAGTCCACCACACGCCAGTGGTCGCCCTCCCCCCGTGCGGCGGCCTCAAGCAGCCGCCCGGAAAGGTCGGCCATGTGCCAGCGCGTATTGATAATGAGAACCCCCCCGCCGGGCGCGAGGCGCGTGTACAGCGTGGACGTGTACCAGTCCCAGACGTTCTGGCGGATGGTCGGGGAATCGGCGGATGCCCGGTCTTTGAATGGGTCGTCGACGATGACGATATGCCCGCCCATGCCCGTGATGCCGCCGCCCACGCCAGCGGAACGGTAGCATCCAGCGTGCCCCACTACCTCGAATATATCTGAGTTGCGGAGGTAGGAACCGTTCCCCACGGTGCGGATGTTCTTGCCGTACAGCGCCGTGCCGGGAAAGAGTTCCCGGTATTCCGGACTGTCGATGACGCGCTGAACGTCGCGGTTCATGCGCGAGGACAGGTCGGCGGCGTAGCTCGTGGAAATGACGGATAGATCGGGATAGCGGCCCAAGGCGTAAGCCGGGAAGCGGCGCGAGGCGAGCTCGCTTTTCCCGTGGCGGGGCGGCATCGTCAGCATGAGGCGCGGGGAACGCCCGGCTACGACATCGGCAAGGAAGGCGTCTAGCTCGGAACAGATTTCCTCATGCACCCATCCCATGCGGTAGCCGGGCATGGTGTAGCGCACGAAGGCCGCGAGACAGCTCCGGGCCAACGCCTTCCGGATATCGGAAAGGATGGCTGGGCTACTCATGATCCGGCGTTTTGAAGGCTTCCTTTGTCAGGCGAAGCAACTCGTCCGGGGAGAGGTGTGAGAGATCCACCGGACGCTGAGACAGCGAACCGTCGGATGAAGTATGATCCAACGCAGCTTTGTCCACGATGCCCCACGCCTTGCGCTCCCCCTCCTGCCGGATCTTGATCGTCTCGGCGGTGATCTTGGCGAGCTTGGCCTTGTCGAAGCTGCCTTCGGACAATGCCTCATCCATAATGGACTGATGCCGATCCCACTCCCGTTGGTGGCGGGTGATGACAGCGGCCTTGGCTTCGGCGGCGCGGTCCAAGGCTTCGGCCTTTTTTTGAGGGTTGCAGCCTGCAACCACGCCCGCAACCTTGGCCTCTGCCATGCGGTTCACGGTGCCGGAAATATCCTGCACCCATCCTTCGGCCCGGATGCGCTTTTGTATTGCCGTCCGGCTCACACCGTACCGCTTGGACAGATCGGACTGGCTCGCCCCTACTTCGTACTCGGCCCGGATGGATTCCCAATCAAATCGTGCCGCCATCGTCGCACCCCCCGTTTGGCCTGCGTTCTTCCTGTTCTCTCAAAAAACTTTCATGCCCTCGTTTCTCCTCTTCCTCGGGCCTCGTACTGTGCGCCAAATCATACTCCCAAGGGGCCCTTTTCCGCTTCAATTGCGGACACCCGTGACCGGTCTGATAGGACACCGGTGGCCGATCCACTCTTCCAGTACTCTTTCCAGAACCAGCAACCAAAACCGAGGAGCGTCCGGTTGCCATAGAAACAAACACCCCGGAGGATACGAGCGCAGCAATGGCCCTGCGCACTGTTCGCACAGACACGCCGCACTCCTGCGCGACGGTTTCCTGCCGCACGCGGATTTTTCCGGTCCGCTTGTCCATGTGCAGGGCGAGAACCATACCTACAAGCTTTTCCGTTGGAAGAAGTTCCGCCTGAAGAAGCTGACGCTGGAGCGCGTAGGTGTCCATTCATGCACAGGGCATTCTCAAAACATCCGGCCCACAATGGCACCGATGCAACCGCCAACTCCCGAGAGGGCGGTTATGATGGCGATGGCCGTTGTCCTGCTGCCCTGCCGCTCCCCGCGTTCCCGCGCGCACGTCTCGGCCATAACCGAGATATGATCCTCAAGATCCCGAATGCGTTTTCCATGGTCGCGGAGTTGCGTGAGTATCGCGTCGTCAAGCCGCTGGTTGAGCGCTTCGAGCAATGCCTCAATGCGGGAAAGCCGGGATTCATGGTCCAGTGTATGCTCCATCAGCTTCCAGCCTCAACGCCCTTGATCCACAGGAGCAAGTTCCCGGCCTCCCCAGCGGGCAGATGCACCCACTCGCCGGGCTCGGTAAACGTCTCGCCCCGGTAGGTGTAGGACCACTCACCCGTCACGACGGCCCCCGGCGTCAGAGGAGCCGGGCTTGTCACGGCGGTCGGCGCCGCCACTGTGCTGCACCCACTCGCCGCCAGCGTCATCACGAACAGCAGCGCGATCAGCCTCGCGGCGTTCGCCGTACCGTTGACGCAGCCACAGCTTGAGGAGCCCGGCGAGCGATGAAAGGAACTCAAGGACGGCCCGCACATCACTTTCCCGTCACGGCCTTGACTTCGGCCTTCACGGTTTCGGACTTGCCGTCCGCCACCGCGCCCCGGTTCTGCCCGAAGTGTGCGGCAAGGGCATGGGCCCAGCGGTAGAAGACGGCATAAAGCCCGGTCTGTTCCTTGGGGACGGGCATCCATACGGTGGCCACGGCGCACAGGCCGCACACGGTCATGACCACGCTCAGGGCGGTGACGAGCCACGCCGCGTCGGGGTACTGCGCGGAAAGGCTCATCAAGGTCGAAAGGATGAAATCAATCACGGTCGCTTCCATCAGTACTTGCCTCCATGCTGGTAAAAGGCCACGTCGCGCGGCTTGTCGGGGTCGTTGTCCACATGGATCCACGTCGGAGCCAGCTCGACGCGCCGGAACCCGGCCTCAAGCAGGGCTTGCAGCATGGCGAAACGGGAATGGGAATCCACGCAGCGGATATCCACGGCGTAGCCGCGAGTGTGCGCTGAGGTGGGCACACCGCCGACCGCCCTGTTGTGTTTGGGGCAGCGGTAGGCGGAAGAAAGGGGGAACGGGATGCCCGCCAGATCACGGGCCTCGTCGAGCATCTGGAGCAGATCGGCGTCCATCTTCTCCATGCCCGCGCCGCACCCGCACTTGCAGCGGAATTCGACCGGGGAGAAGTGGCGCAAGGGAAGAACAGCCATAAAAAATATCCTCCTGCGTCCACTCTCGCACAAGAGAATAGGGGGAGGACACCGTGAACAAGATTCTACAACAGCCGATATTGCTGCTGTGGTTCCGGGTTCCCGCAAAGCTGCTTTTTGAGCCGACGGACGTACCTGGTGGTCACGCCAAGGGCTTCGGCGATGGCGTCCGGCTTCTCCCCTGCTTCCAGACGGGACAGGATACGTCCTTTAAACGGTTCACCACGGCGCAGGTTGGGCACGACGATCTGCATCCCCCCAAATTCTGTACAGAGGGCCGCCATACGCTGCCGACCAAGCAACTCCAGAAGAAAACCTGTGGGCTTCCGGGGGATAAAGTATGAACGTCCACCGCACTGTGCGCAGAGGATGACCGCCCCCACGTCACCGATGGCCTCTGACAGTTCGAACTGGCTCACCCACACGTCACTCATGAGCACCAACCTTGTGTTCCCCAAACCATAGCCGCAGTGCGGTCACAGCTACATCGAGGGCTTCGTCGCGGATACGCTCCGGAGTTTCGTGCTCAACGGCGTATACAAGCTCACGGTACTCCTCCCCGATAACGCCGAGCGCATGGTATTTGCCCTCCGCGAAAACAGGGTGCTTCCCGCGTGCTTCCGACAGCCGCTGCATGAGTGCCGCAAGAGCCTGTTCACCAAGTATCGTGATGTCGATGTTATGCACTGGTAGCCTCCTTGTGGGCGTCAAGCTCGTCGGTATAGGCACAGACGCCGTACCCGTGATGAGTTGCCCTGTCGCAGTCGTGGACGGGGTAGGCGTAGCGGATCATGAGGAGGCGGCTAACTCCGGTGTAGGCTGTGATGGCCTTCCAGCCGAGCAGCAATTTCCGTTCATTCATTACGCTTCCTCCTGTGTGTACACGGCTACCTCCCAATGCGGGACGGCGGCGTAGCGTTTTGAACAGCGTAGGGCCACCACCTGCTTATCATCCCTCCAGAACCCCGCGCGCGTCATGGCGTCTTTGAGCTGCTTCGCCATGTTGTCGAGGTCCGGCTTCTTCGTATGGGCGATTTCGCCGCGTAACATGGCCTCTCGTTGTTTTTTCGAGGTCGATGCAGGTATGGGCATCCCCGCGATGAATTCGAGTACGAGCGGCCCATCTAAAGGCTTTTCCGGGGCGCGCTTCGAAAGAAGATCGTCAAGCACGGCTTCCGCGCTCTTCTGCCCGGCAGACTTGTAAGCCACGCTGTGCCCACAACGGACGGTGTGCCGGACTCGGGCCTGTGCCGTGGGCGTGCAGGACAAGGTGAAGCGTAAGACCGTCATAACGCCGCCTTCCTGTTGTCCGAGGTTCTCGGCTGTTTTAAAATGCGCCACACCTGCCGTTCGGAAAGCCCGTGCAGCGTGGCGAGCCTGGCGACAAGCGCTCTTTCACTCAGCCCCTTACGAGCCAACTCGTCCCGCTCGGCGTTGATGTCCATGTCCCGTGCGCGGATCTTCGCCCGGCGCAAAGTGGGGATATAGATTCTCGTACCGCCATAGGTGTGCAGAAAGTCGGAAAGGGCATCCTGTCCCAAGAAGGCGCACAATTCCCGAGTTAGCTGCGTCTTCCGGCTTTTGGCGGGAATAATAAGAGTTATACCCGCGAAGCGTTCAATCATGTGCCGGACAAAGGGCTTTCCGAAACGGTCGGACATGTCTTGCAGTGTTTCCGGCAACGATTCTTCCCTGTACGTGCTCATCACACACTCCTTTTCGTCAAACACCCCTGCACACGCTCCGGGGCCGAAGATTTCACAGTACCGTGGGCACATCACAAATCGTTTTCCTGTACCGCAGGACGTCCGGCCCATGCTTCACCCTCGGTAAACTCAGAAAAAGCTTTTTCGAAACGCAAGAACGATGCACCTGTTCCCGTGCTGCGGGATTTCCCGACGATGCATTTCACGTCTGGTCTGGCATCAGCCCTGTCCAGATCGCGGGTGTGCAGCAAAATGATGATGTCCGCGTCCTGCTCAATCGCTCCAGACTCTCTGAGATCGGAAACACGGGGTTCCCGCTTGCCTTCTTCGCTTGAGCGGTTAAGCTGAGAAAGCAGGAGTACAGGAACTTGCAGATCAAGGGCCATTTGCTTAAAGGAACGTGACATCTCCGCAACTTCTCGTTCTCTGCTGGTGCTTTTCTCGTCAGGATGCAAAAGCTGGAGATAGTCCACTACGATGAGCCCTAAATCCTTGATGCCCCGCGCCAGCCTGCGGACTTCGCGGGGGCACATGGGCACAGTTGACTTTTCCACGATGGACAAGGGAAGGGCTTCAAGCTGCCCTATGGCGGCGTCAATGGCTCCACGGATCTGCGGCGTGACGCCCATCCCTTCACGGAAAAACCGTCCGTCGATACGCCCTACGCGGGAGATGAGACGATGCCCAAGGCTTTCGTCGCTCATCTCGCATGAGACAAAGAGCACACCCATTCCGCGCCATGCGGCACCCAACGCCACATTTGCGGCTAAGGCCGTCTTTCCAAGGCCGGGACGAGCGGCAAGGACGATCAATTCCCCCGGCATGAATCCCCCACGCAAAACGCTGTTCAAGCTTTTCCACGGAGTCTGAACTTTGCGCAGCGATTGCGGATTATCTAGCTTTGCCCGAATGCGGCCCATGAGGTTCGACATAGTTACGGCTTCCTGAATCCCTCCCGAGGCTTCAACAAGCTTGCGGGCACGGTCAGCGATGTATTCGGAGTCCACGCCGTAAACCGATGCTTCCGCAGCGATTTCGAGCAATCCGGCATGGAGTTCCGCCCGGCGATGCTCATCGGCAAGCTTTCGTGCCAAACTCTCGGCATGGCCTTTCAATCCCCACGCGGATGTAGAAAGTTCCGCCATACGCGCCATATCCGGGGCAGGCCAAAGTTCAGGATCTTTCGCCCAACGCGATTGCATCTGCGTTGCCAACGCGGTGAGGTTGGGACGTTGACCGGACTGCCGGAGTAAATCGAGAGCCACGGCAAGCGGCGCAGCTTCCGGCGTCACAAAACAACCTGCGGGGCAAATATCGAGTACATCCCCAAGCAAATGGGCATCCCGGTTCATGCCCGAGAGAGTCGCGGCAATGACGCTGGACTCAAGCTGTGCACGGGCTTCCGAGGCCATGACGGGCTTTGGCGCGGGAGCGTTCTGCCTGCGGGCCATGATGCCGCGTTCAAGCGTCTGGACTGCCATTTCAAGCCACCTCCCGATTGTCGTACTTGCCTTCAATCACGCCCATAAACCCGCTTGGGGACATGAGCTTGTCGAAATCCACCCGGTACACTGTCCCATCTCGAAAAGCCTTTTTGCCAGTGAGAAAATCAGACCGGGAAGCCCTTGCAAACAGCCGCCGAAAGTAATCCAGCCTTTCGGCGGCGGAGGTGTCCCTGTTCAGCATTCGCAGCCTCTCTCCGGCCTCTGTCCATCTGGCCTTCATTGCCCCCTTGCGCTTTGCGTTCACGATTGCAACTCGAGGATGCTCCGGGAAAGCCTCGTGATACAGGCCGACAATGGCGTCATAGGGGCAGGCTGGCGAGGCATGGGCCTGCCGCTTTTCGCCGGGCTGGGAGGTGTCGGCGGCTTCGGCGTCGACAACTACCCCGTCAGGGGTAGTATCTTCTTCTAGGCTTGGTTTGGTTTGGTTTGGGGCATTGCTTAACGATGCGTCCAGTATGCTATTAGCATAGTGTAAGCATAGCTCACTTGAATCATTAGCATTGCTATTTTCATTTTTTGGCATACCGGAGGCATTCTTATTGCCCCAACGAGCATCGGCAGCCCTGCGCGCACGAGCCTTTCGTTCTTCTTCCTTGCTGGCATATTCTTGATGCTCACACCAATCATGCAGCGCATAAACTCCATCCGTTTCGTCTATAAAACGCAGATCCACGAGCGTCTGGCAAAATTCTCCGGGTTCCCCATCCCACTTCGCGGCAATTTCCACATCCTCGCAGTCTATTCCGCTCAACACGCCGTTTGAACGATTTTGAGCCGTCCAAATCCAAAGCCGTTGCAGGCAGATAACCGCACCAACACCAAGACGTCTCTGGAGCTTGACCGTCTTCGGGTGATCGAAAAACTCCACGGAAAGGCGGATGTCATTGTTCATGCCTTCTCCACCTTTTCGAGGCTCGCTATCTTATCGCGCTCGACTTGAATCTTTGCATTGATAGCATCGACAATACGCGCCTTGATTCGGAATAGGCGTTCGACCTTCTTGAGCGATTCAATAATTATCGGATTGACTTTACTCTGCGATTCCATCATAATTACTCCGTCAGTTTAGTTGTTTTGGTTTGGCCCCCTGTTCCAGCAGAGGGCCTTTTCTTTGCCTATGCCTTAGAACCTTTAAGTTCTACTTCAAACATATCCGGCCTCTTCTCGCAGTACAGGCGGCAGAAGTTCACATCTTTGACGTAGCCGTTTCTCGTAAACCACGCCGGGACTCCGTACTCTTTCGACCAGTCCGCGAAGCACAGGACGCGCCTCCCATCACGGTTAAGCCGACCTAAGCGGCACGGGCCTACACCCATGCCTGCCCCATAACTTGGTATTCCGGGATACCACCCGTTTCAGATTCGCTGCGGAGCTTTTCCCAACAAGCTAAACACCTGTAATTGTTTGTGGGCTTCCCGCAGTCATGGCACTTACGCTTGAAAAGTGTTGACTGATTGCTCTGTGGATGAGCTTCAAGCCATTCTTCGCGGCTCACCCCGGCTCTGAAAGCATACCCACAAGCCTTGTCGCAAAAAGCTGCATTCCCTTTCGCTGGAAATTCTTTTCCGCAGCACTTGCACTTTTGAGGCCCTCGCGTCTGTGCGGCCTTATCCTTGCACTCTTTTGAGCAGTACTTTGCGGTTTCGGCAAAGTACCGTTTCACCTCAAACATCTGACCGCACTGTTGGCAGATCAAAATAGGCATCATCTTCCTCCCCTGATCTTTTTCCACCATGATCTTTTCGGCTCAGGATGCTCACAAGCAAGGCATTCCGCACGGTCGCGGGCGGACGCTACGGGTTGAAGCTGTACTTGCACCCGGCGGCAGGCCGTGATCACGTCCCCGAGCGCCGACCGGATTTCGCGGGCGTTCGCCGGATGGATGATCTTCACCCCGGAAAGCATTCCCTGCACCGTTCCGAGGGCTGCGCCCGCCGAGGCCACGGACGTGAGCACATCGGCTCTGCTTTCCGCCGGGGAAACGGGAATAGGCGCTTCTGGAGCGGTTTGGGCTTCAAGCCACTGGAGCAAGATCGTATTCCGCATCACTGTGCATAGCGCCGGGATCGTGCTGAGGCTCGGAAAATAGCTGTCCCCCGCATCGAGATACCGCCGCATGTGTGAAGCCGAGATGCCAAGCCCGCGCGCGATCTCTTCGGCGGTCATGCCGCTGGCGTCTTTGGCTTCTCTGAGAGCTTCTTTCGCGCTCATGTTCTTGTAGTCGGGCATCTTGAAAACCTCTGAAAATTTCCATCATGACGTGAATGGGGGTTGAGTTAGACTTGCCTCATGTCATCCCCTGCCATTCACCTGCTCATCACCCGGAGCGGCCCCGTGTGGCGCGTCCGCATCCTATCCTGTGGCGTCATCCGCTGGAGGGCATACCGCGTCGCGGAGTACCCGACGCCCGAGGCTGTGGCCCGGCGATGCGCTGAGGGTCTAGCGCGCCGGGGAAAAGATGAAGGCCACGACGACAACGATGCCGAGAGCAATGAGCACGTCAAACATGAAGGACCTCTTCTTGTTCGTTGGGAGATTCAACCGTGGCTGTGGGCCTAAGTTCGCACTCAAGGCGACGCATGGCGGCTCGGAGCTTGTCGGCACTTTCAGACATCATATCGCGACGCCCTCCCGTTAGTGCACGGCTTACTACTGGCTGACTCACACCAGCCACTCGCGCTAACTTGCTAGCAGAACAATTAGGATACCGAGCAAAAAAACTTTCTATTTCTTGAACAATGGGTGGTTTCATATTTCGAAGGATACCATACGGAATACAAGTCTGGCAAGATCAATTCTGTATGGAATAATTTTTAGCTATTCCATATGGTATGGTTTTTTTATGAAAGAGACACTATATGAACACATTTTGGCAGGTCTGGAACGCGGAGCGTTAAGATATGGGAGTCTGTACAAGCTATCTACTGACGCTGGAATGGGGAAAATGTCAGTATATAGATGGGTTAAAGGAGACAGAGGAGAAGAAGGAACGCTAGCAAAACTTGCGACTGTTCTAGAGATGCTTGGTGCCCGCGTTGTTTTTCCTGAAGATGTAGACGCCGATTTTTCTCAAGACCTTGCAGAGAAGACGGAAGAGATCAGAAGGCTACGGCAAGAGCTCGAAAAAAAGGCCGAAGAAAAGTTTATTCTTGAAGGCAGATTGCGGGCGTATAAAGAAATGATGGAAGAATACAGAGAACGTCTTGAAGCAAAAGAAAACCCCGCCGGAGCGGGGAAAGGCGAATACGGGGAAAGGTGAATAATGGAAGAAGAAAAGGACTTCTTGCTCAAAAGATATGAGTATACGCTAAAAAACTTCACGGACAGTAACCAAGCCATGATTGATTTTTCAAAAATGGCGCTGCGTGGAACCATGCTATTAAATGGTGCTGCCGTAATTCCTATTGTATATTCAAAGGTTGAATATTTATACCCTTGTGCCATTGTTTTCGGTATCGGAGCACTTCTTTCGGCTTGCGCAACATCTGTAGCATACCTAACCCAATGGATAATCACTTCGTACTGCGAGCAATCCTTTATATATTATCCATTTAGAATTTCATCTTTAAATCAGGAAGAAGGTAGAACAGTGCAGAGGGCTCACACATTGCTGAATTTTCTTCTCCCGGTTCGCTTCTTCGCAATGATTCTTGTTGCTGGTTCTCTATTCGCTTTCGGTTTTGGTCTAATTGAAGCGAACACTGCCATATCATCGATGCAGAAAAAACAAGAACAAACACAACTAGCCCTGTCAGAACAGCAAAAGATACAAAAAGAATCCATTTATCCTTTACCATAGAA
>OOAG01001232.1_pt1 | contig 19466 bp, 10 predicted proteins | sample 1671461 | NCBI WGS metagenome assembly OOAG01 (sample SAMN06348159, study PRJEB24527) | human gut metagenome | biome: human gut; feature: ankylosing spondylitis patient; material: feces | host: Homo sapiens | place: China | collected 2015-10 | reverse complement strand
ACCTGCGACATCGGCGCAGACAAGACCGTGGACTACATGAAGCTCGACCACGAGGAAAACCCCGCGCTGGGCTACCGTGCCATCCGCATCTGCCTGACCCGGAAGGACTTCTTCAAGACCCAGCTGCGCGCTCTGCTCCGCGCTTCCGCTTACGGCAACATGAGCATCATGTTCCCCATGATCACCAGCCTGCGGGAGCTGCAGGATGCCAAGGCCGTGCTGGACGAGTGCCGCACGGAACTGCGGGCTGAGGGCAAGAAGTTCGACGAGAAGCTGGAAGTGGGTACCATGATCGAGACGCCCGCCGCTGTCCTCATCGCCGACGAGCTGGCCGAGGAGTGCGACTTCTTCTCCATCGGCACCAACGATCTGACCCAGTACACCTGCGCTCTGGACCGCCAGAACGCAAAGCTGGAGCCTTTCTTCAACCCGCACCACCCCGCTGTGCTCCGGGCCATCAAGATGACCATCGACGCGGGCCACCGCCACGGCATCTGGGTGGGCATCTGCGGCGAGCTGGGCGCAGACACTGCCCTCACCGAGACCTTCCTGCGGATGGGCGTGGACGAGCTGTCCATGAACGCCAAGAGCGTGCTGCCCGTGCGCAAGATCATCCGCAGCATCGATTTGAGCAAGCCTTCCGATAAGTAAGGAGCGCTTGACCCCAAAAACGCCGCCCCCGGCAGGGAACTTCCCCGCCGGGGGCTTTGCATACCCGAAAAATTTTACCGAAATACTTCAAAACCATAAAGTGCAGTGCTATACTGGTAGCATCGAAATACCTGCTGAGAGGGAATTTTATGACACAACTGCTCATCCGCCTGTTCGTCCGGCACCCGGACGATACGAAGAACGCCGCCGTCCGCACGGCCTACGGCAATCTGGCCAGCCTCGTGGGCATGGCCTGCAATCTCCTGCTCTGTCTGGGCAAGCTGGCGGCGGGGACGCTGTTCGGCTCCATCGCCATCATGGCCGACGCCCTGAACAACCTTTCGGACGCCTCGTCCAACGTGGTGAGCCTCGTGGGCTTCCGTCTGGCGGCCAAAGGCCCGGACGAAAAGCACCCCTACGGCCACGCCCGGTACGAGTATCTGGCGGGCCTCGTGGTCTGCGTCACCATCCTCGCCATCGGTCTGTCCCTGCTGAAAGAATCCGCGCTCAAAGTGCTGCACCCGACGGCAGTGGTGTTCAGCTGGCTCAGTGTGGGGGTGCTGGCGGCGTCCATCGGCGTCAAGCTCTGGATGAGCCGCTTCAACAAGACCATCGGCCAGCGCATCAACTCCGAGACTCTGATGGCCACCGCCGCCGACAGCCGGAACGACGTGCTGACCACCGGCGCCGTGCTCCTGTCCACCGTCCTCTCCCACCTGACGGGCTGGGACGTGCTGGACGGCCTCATGGGCGTGGCAGTGGCGGCGTTCATCCTCTGGTCGGGTTGGGGGCTTATGATGGACACCCTCAGCCCCCTGCTGGGCGAAAGCCCCTCGCCGGAGCTGGTGGAGCACATCGAGCACACCGTCATGAGCTACCCGGGGGTGCTGGGCGTCCACGATCTGATGGTCCACGACTACGGCCCGGGGCATCAGTTCGCCTCGCTCCACATCGAGTTCCCCGCCGAGGCCGACCCGCTGGAAGCCCACGACATCATCGACAACATCGAGCGGGATTTTCTGAAAAAAGACCACTTACAGGTCACCATCCACTACGACCCCATCGTGACGTCGGACGCCGCCGTAGGCGTCCTGCGGAGCCGTTTGATGGAAAAAGCCCGCCAGATGGACCCTCGTCTGTCCATTCATGACCTGCGCATCGTGCCGGGGGACAGCCACACCAATGTGCTGTTCGACCTCGTGTTCCCGGCGGGCTACACCGGCGACAAGGACGCGCGGCTGGCCGAGATGTGCAATTTCGTCAAGGAGCAGGACCCGGGATACTGCTGTATGGTGAAGGTGGAGCAGAGCTATGCCTCCGCTCTGCCGGAAGAGGATCAATAAGAAAAAGAGGGAAAGTATTATGCTGAACGAGACTTACCGCGCCATGCTGGGCCACAAGAGCGTCATCCGCGAGACTTTCATGTACGGCAAACAGCGCGCCGCCGAGATCGGCTATGAGAACGTGTTCGACTACTCGCTGGGCAACCCCAGCGTCCCCTGCCCGGACAAGTTCACCAAAGTCATGCAGACCCTGCTGGCCGAGGAAGAGCCTGTCGCCCTCCACGGCTACTGCCCCAGTCAGGGCGACCCGGGCTTCCGCACCGCCGTGGCGGCCCATCTGGCAAAGACCTTCGGCCTGCCCTATGAGCAGAAGGATATTTTCCCCACCACCGGTGCGGCGGGCGCTATCGCCCACGCCGTCCGCGCTGTGACCAAGCCCGGCGACGAGGTGCTGACCTTCGCCCCCTGCTTCCCCGAGTACGGCCCCTATGTGGAGGGGACCGGCGCTGTGCTGAAGGTCGTGCCGCCTCAGGCACCGGCGTTCCAGCCGAATCTCGACGCCTTTGAAGAGATGCTGACCGAGAACGTCACCTGCGTCCTCATCAACACCCCGAACAACCCCACCGGCGTCGTCTACTCCGCCGAGACCCTGAGCCGTCTGGCCGACATCCTGACCGAAAAGAGCAAGGCTTTCGGCCACAACATCTTCCTCGTCAGCGACGAGCCCTACCGCGACATCGCCTTCGACGGCAAAAAGGTGCCGTATCCGGCAGCGTTCTACCCCCACACCCTGACCTGCTTCTCCTTCTCCAAGAGCCTGAGCCTGCCCGGCGAACGTCTGGGCTATGTGGCCGTCCGGCCCGGCTGCGAGGGCGAAGACGTGCTGGTGGACATGATGGCTCAGATCTCCCGCTTCACCGGCCACAACTGCCCGCCCAGCATCATCCAGAAAGCCACTGCCGAGTGCCTCGACGTCACCAGCGATCTGTCCGTCTACGAGACGAACATGAACCTGCTGTACGATAAGCTCACCGAGCTGGGCTTTGAGGTGGAGCGCCCCGGCGGCACATTTTATATCTTCCCGAAAGCGCTGGAAGAGGACGCAAACGCCTTCTGCCTCAAGGCCCGGGAGTTCGATCTGCTGCTGGTCCCCAGCGACACCTTCGGCGTCAAGGGCTATGTCCGCTTTGCCTACTGCATCGACACCGAGAAGGTGAAGCGCAGCCTGCCTGCACTGGAAAAGCTGGCCGCAGCCTATAAAAAGTGAATGTGAGGTAGTTCCATGCATCCGCTCCCCGAATATCCCCGCCCGAGTATGCGCCGGGACAGCTATGTCAACCTGAACGGCCCGTGGGACTACGCCATCACCCAGAGCTCGGAGTTCCCAGCAAAGTGGGACGGCGCTATCCTCGTACCCTATTCGCCCGAGGCGAAAGCCTCCGGCGTGAGCCGGACACTGCAGCCCGGCCAGTGGCTCCACTACCACCGTACCTTCACGCCCCCGGCGGGCGAGGGCGGGCGCGTCCTGCTCCACTTCGGGGCGGTGGACTACGCCTGCGCGGTGGAGGTCAATGGCCGTCTGGCCGGAGGACACCGGGGCGGCTACTGGCCCTTCACGCTGGACATCACCGACCTGCTCCGCCCGCAGGGCCGCAACACCCTCTGGGTGGCCGTGCAGGACCCCACCGGCACCGGAACGCAGGCGAGGGGAAAGCAGACTCTCAGGCCCGGCGGGATGTTCTACCCGGCCCAGAGCGGCATCTGGCAGACGGTGTGGCTGGAGCGGGTGCCGGAAAATTACATTGATACGCTGACCGTCACCCCGGACTACGACGCCCGAACCGTGACCGTGAAAGTCCATACCTCGAAGCCCGGCGGCGCGGTGAACCTCTGGGCCGTGGTGCGGGCCGGCGGCGTGACCATCGCCGAGGACTGGGGCAGCGACGAGGCCGACCGGGACGGCGAAGTGACCCTGAACATCGCCGAAGAGCATTTCTTCCCGTGGAGCCCCGACAGCCCCTTCCTCTATGATCTGACGGTCGGCACGACACAGGGCGAAGAAAAGGACTTCGACACCGTCCACAGCTATTTCGCCCTCCGCAAGTGGGAGTGTAAAGAGGATGCAAAGGGCATCCGGCGGTTTTTCCTCAATGACAAGCCCATCCTGCTCAACGGCCTGCTGGACCAGGGCTATTGGCCCGACGGCCTTTACACCCCGCCCTCCGACGACGCCGTGGAGCACGAACTGCACACCGTGCGGGAGCTGGGCTTCAACCTGCTGCGCAAGCACGCCAAAATCGAGCCGGAGCGCTGGTACTACCACTGCGATAAGCTGGGCATCATCGTCTGGCAGGACATGGTCAACGGCGGCGGGGCCTACCCGATGTGGTACGTCACCTACCTGACCAACGCCTTACAGCCCCTGATGCGCCGCGCCCCGGACGGGAAGCTGCTATGGGGCTTTCTGGGCCGGGGCAGCGCCCACAGCCGGGAGGAGTACGCCCGGGAGCTGGCCGATACGGTAGCCGCGCTGGGTCGGCACCCCTGCATCGGGTGCTGGGTGCCGTTCAACGAGGGGTGGGGGCAGTTCGATGCACGGAAAGCCACCGAGACCCTCCGCGCCCTCGACCCCTCCCGTCCGGTGGACGAGGCCAGCGGCTGGTTTGACCGGGGCGGGGGAGATGTGCATTCCATCCACAACTACTTCTATCCGCTCCGCATCCGCCCGAACGTGCGCACGGTGGCCCTCAGCGAGTACGGCGGCATTGCATGGCCCATGCCCGGCCATGAGCCGCCCCGGAAGACCTACGGCTACGGCACGGCCAGAAGCCGGGCAGAGCTGACCGAGCGCTACTGCGATCTGCAGCGCAAGACGGTGCTCCCGCAGCTGAAAAAGGGCCTCTCGGCGCTGGTGTACACCCAGCTGACCGACGTGGAGGACGAGGTGAACGGCCTGTTCACCTACGACCGCACGGCCATCAAACCCGATGCCGCCGCCGTCCGCGCCGTCAACGAGGCGCTGGAAGCGGAGTTTGAAAAGGCAGTAAAAGCATGAACGGGATCTCGGCCATTTTCCCCTGTGCAGGTAAAGCTTTTGCCCTTATTTATAAGGGTAAAGCAAAGGGCAGCTTTTGGGGATCTTTGGCACAAATTTTAGCACGGATACATATTTAACGGGCAGTTTGCTATTTTTCACGGCTCCCGATTGGACAAAATGCCGAAAACAATACCGTATCTTGACAATCCTGTGAAAATGCACTATACTGAACCCATCGAGACAGACCACGAAGTTCTTGTAGTGGTTTGCCGAAATAAAAAATATTTTTTATTGGAGGAATATCACTATGAAAATGTTCAAGAAACTCATGGCTGTTGCTCTCGTGGGCGTCATGGCTCTGTCCATGCTGACTGGCTGTGCTGTCTCCGATGCTATCGCTGAGGACAAGGCTGAGAAAGCTCTGGAGAATGCTTACAAGACTGCGACGGGTGAGACTGTCAACTTCAAGTCCCTCAAAGTTGACAGCAGCGTGACTAGCCCTGTTAAGACTGACATCAAGAATGGCACCATTCAGCTTAAGGACGACGAAGTTTATGCAGCGACCGTAAAGAGTGGCGATAAGTTCTACACTGTCGTTGTTGTTACCGAGCCCAAGAGCGCTACCAAGATTGAGAACTGGAAGCATCCTGCTGCTAATGTCCTGAGTGCAGCTATTGCAAAGGGTAAGACTGATCAGACTGATGGCATCCACCTTGAGGGTACCACCAATAAGACCGCTAAGGTCAATGTCACTGTTGACCTCGAGGGCAAGGATAAAACCGATAACAGCAAGAAGGACACCTACGCTATGTTCGTCTTCGCTGCAAACGACAAGGCTTACAACAAGTAATCTGTCGGTCTAAAACAAAAGTAATTGCAGGCACACGGCCTGTAATGATAAACATTATATGTTCGCGCATGTAGTGATTTATCTCACATAGTCTGAGGGCGAGGTTCCGCAAGGGACCTCGCCCTTGGGCTTTTTATAGGCGCTGGGCTATTGACATTGGAGAGCGATTCATCTATAATCAGGATGCAGACCAGTCGAAGAGGTATGGACTGGAAAATTATGGGAACTTAAAAACGCAAAAACTGCCCATTCTGAGATGCTCTAAAAGGCGAAAATAACGCCAAAATATAAGAAAAATGATGTATCTGCATTGTTTTTTGAGAGAACGGACAAAAACGTCGGATTGCATCAGAATGCGTTAGAAAATGTCGGGCCGCCCGCCACAGCCTGAGAAGGCCGAAGCGGGTGGTTCGTTTTTATCTTTTGTATCCTTGTGCTTGACAATGCACGCACGGCTGTCTATAATAAAGATAAGGAAAGGCGCTGGCTGCACAGTGGTCAGCTCCCTCTCTCAGTGTCACATTTTGAGAAACATGACCGCCGGAGTTTGGAAGACTATAGGGGCGGTCATTTCTTTTTGTGATTTTTCCTTTGTACGCTTGTGCTTGACAATCCGCGCACGGCTGCCTATAATAAAGATAAGGAAAGGCGCTGACCGTGCAAACGGCTAGCTCCTCACCAGTCAAGCATTACAAAAGTAATGACCGCCACCGGATTGGGAGTCTTGGGCGGTCATTTCTTTTTGTGCTTTTTCCTTTTGCTGCCATAAGAATCATCCTTTTTCCGGTCGTCCATCAGATGTACAACACTTACGAGAAGTGCCAACAGTGCGATGATCGTCTGGAAAAGCAATAGAATTTCCGATGTAGTCATAAGGCATCCCTCCCTTCGCCGTGAGCGTCGGGAGCGGAACTCCAAAAAGTTGCCCTCCCGCGCTTGCTTTGCTCCGAAGAGCAAGACAGCGAGACCGGTGAGGAGCAATAGCCGCCTGCGTTTGGTTGGACAGCGCCTTTCTGCTAAGAGGATACCATAAAAACCGACAAAAAGCAACGCCGCACGATGCATATCCGCGCGGCGCTGGAAGCAGAATTTGAAAAGCAGTATGAGTACAGAAAAGCTCCGGGAATCAACAGATCCCCGGAGCTTTTGTATTATTTTTAAGGAAAATTACTGCTCGTTCTTGATTTTGGAAGCCGGCATCTTCTTCATGGCGGCGGAGTCCAGAGCGTGGGGCAGCTGGGCGCCATAGGACTGAAGGCTGTCCTGCAGCTCGCCGCTCTTCATGTCGGAGAGGGCCTGTGCGCGGAGGCTGTCCAGCGTGTCAGCGTCCAGCGGGTCGAGACGGACGAGCATCATCAGCGCATAGCTGGAATACTGCACGGCGGCGGCCTCGCCGGGCTTGAGGGCGCGGACAGCGTCGGCGGTGCCTTCCTCGGAGAAGGTGGAATCGATGTTGTCAGAACCCAGCAGGGCAGTGGAGAGGGAAGAAGCGTCGGAAGAGGGCTCGCCATCCAGCACCGCGTAGATGTCGGGCAGGGCAGCGGCGACGGCGGCGCTGAAAGCGGAGGTCTGGGCGCTGGCTCCATCGGGGGTGGCAGCGTTGCAGCTCTCGGCGGCGGTCTGAGCCAGCTCGAGCATCTGGGTGCTCTGGTCGTCATCAGCAAAAGCGAAGGTGCTGGTGTTGTAGAGCGGCACGACCACATAGCGGATGTAGACCATCTCGTCCTCGAGGTGGCTGGTCAGCTCTGCGTCGGAGACGGGGGTCTCGCCGTCGATGCCGTAGCACATCTCGAGCAGGTCGTTGCTCTTGATGAGGATGCGCTCAAACCGCTTGAGGGTGTCGAGGCCGATGCCGTTGGCCTTGTAGAGGTCGCCGTTCTGCTCCATCAGCTGGGAGGCGTAGCTGTCGGCCTGGGTCTCCTCGTCGGGGGTCAGCACGCCGCCCAGCTCATCGAAACGGGTCTCGATGGCGGCGTAGGACTCGAGGTTTTCCAGTGTCTTCTGGGCCACATAGTCGCTGACCACGGCGGTCTCGCCGGTGGCGTCATCGACGGTGATGGTGGCCTTGAGGAAGCTGGACACCTTGGTGGCGTCCTGGTCGTCGGAAGCGAGGTCGGCGGCGGTCTGGTAGGCATCGAACTGGGCCAGCAGATAGAGGCCGGAAGAGATGTCCACGTTACCGATGGTGCCTACGGAATCCGGGGTGGAGAGGCTGCAGCCCACGAGGCCGACGGCCAGAGCGAGGGCGCAGATGAGCGCGATGAGTTTCTTCTTCATAAGTGTACTCCTAGTGAAATTTATTTTTTGCCGGTGTTTTCTTCCGGCGGGGCAGCAAGGATGTCGGCCATCGCCTTGAGGATGCTTTGCAGCAGTTCCAGCGGCTTTTCGTCGGGTTGGAGAGTCACCGAGAGGTAGGGTTTGGTGCCGGCTCCTGCCGTCACCCGGCCATTGAAAGCGATGAGCAGGCCGCGTATCATGGCCACGTCCAGCGTCTCCACCTGTAACAGCAGGGTATCCTTCTTCTGGGTGACTTCGTAGACGCCCACGGCGGCGGCCTGGACCCGCACCAGCGAGACGTTCACGAGGTCGCTGACAGAGGGCGGCGGGTCGCCGTAGCGGTCGATGAGTTCGTCCAGCACATCGGCGGCGTCCTCGGGGGTCTGGATGGCGGCGATGCGCTTGTAGGCCTCGATGCGGCCCGGGCCGTCGGCGATATACTTCTCCGGGATGAAGGCGTCCACCCGCAGGTCCACGAGGCATTCGCTCTTGTCCCGCTGGATGGGTTCGCCCTTGGCCCGGGCAATGGCCTGACCCAGCATCTTGACATAGAGGTCATAGCCCACGGCCTCCATGTGGCCGTGCTGGCTGTGGCCCAGCAGACTGCCCGCGCCGCGAATTTGTAAGTCGCGCATGGCGATGCGGAAGCCGGAGCCGAAGGCTGTGAACTCCCGGATGGCGGAAAGCCGCTTCTGGGCGATGTCGGTGAGGGTCTTGTCCCGCCGGAAGGTGAAGTAGGCGTAGGCTTTCCGGCCCGAGCGGCCCACGCGGCCCCGAATCTGGTACAGCTGGGCCAGACCCATCCGGTCGGCGTCCTCGATGATGAGGGTGTTGCAGTTACGCACATCAATGCCCGTCTCGATGAGGGTGGTGCAGACGAGGATGTCGATCTCGCCGTTCAGCAGATGCTGCCAGACGGGGTTCAGCTCTTCCTCGGTCATCTTGCCGTGGGCGATGCCCACCCGCGCCCCGGGTACCATCTGGCTGACGTGGGCGGCGCAGGACTCGATGTTGTCCACCCGGTTGTGCAGGTAGTAGACCTGACCGCCCCGGGCCAGCTCCTTCTTCATGGCTTCGGCGAGGATGACGTCATTGTATTCCAACACGAATGTCTCCACCGGCTGGCGCTCGATGGGCGGCTGCTCGATGGTGGAGAGGTCGCGGATGCCGCTCATGGCCATGTTCAGGGTGCGGGGGATGGGGGTGGCCGAGAGGGTCAGCATGTCCACGCCGATGAAGTTCTCTTTCAGCTTCTCCTTGTGCTTGACGCCGAAACGCTGCTCCTCGTCGATGATGACAAGGCCCAGGTCGTGGAACCGGACGTCCTTGGAGAGGAGGCGGTGGGTGCCGATGACGATGTCCACGCTGCCGGCCTGCAGGCCCCGCAGGGTCTCTTTCTGCTGCTTGGCGGTGCGGAAGCGGGAGAGCAGCCCGACCTTCACCGGGAACGCCTCCATGCGGGAGATGATGCTGTTGTAGTGCTGCCACGCCAGCAGGGTGGTGGGGGCCAGAATGGCGCACTGCTTGCCGCCCATGACGCACTTGAAGGCCGCGCGGAAGGCGACCTCCGTTTTGCCGACGCCCACGTCGCCGCAGAGCAGACGGTCCATGGGCCAGCCCTTCTCCATGTCCTTCTTGATCTCGGCGGTGGCGGTGAGCTGGTCGTCCGTCTCGTCGTACTCGAAGCGGGACTCGAAATCGCTCTGCCACTCGCCGTCGGCGGGGAAGGCGTAGCCCGTGGCCTGACGGCGGCGGGCGTAGAGCTCGATGAGCTCCTGGGCCATCTCTTCGGTGGCCTTTTTGACCTTGGCGCGGGTGCGCTGCCACTCGGTGCCGCCCAGCTTTGCAAGCTTCACCTTTTCCTCGTCGCCGGGGGCGGTGTAGCGGCTCAGCAGATCGAGCTGAGTGACCGGCACATACAGCACGTCGGAGCCGGAGTACTGGATCTTCAGGTAATCTTTTATCGCGCCCTGCACCTCGAGACGCTGGATGCCCGCATACATACCGATGCCGTGGCTCTGATGCACCACATAGTCGCCGGGCTTGATGTCCGAGAGGCTGGACAGGGCGTTTTTGTTCTTCTTGCGCTTTTTGTTCTCGGCGGCTTCGTCGTCCAGACCGTGACGCCGGGACGAGATGACCGCCACGCGGGCGAACGGGAAGGTGCAGCCCGCCGTGAGGTGGCCGGGCAGTACCTGAACCAGACCTTTCGCGGGCCGGACGTCCCGGCTCATGCTGACGGCATAGCCCTTGTCAGCCAAATCGCGGGTGAGGGCCGCTGCACCCTTGGGCGTACCGGCGAAAAGGGCCACGGCGTACCCCTGCTGGACCAGCGGGTCGAGGTCTTCCCGCAGGGAAGCGAGGTCGCCGCCCCAGTTGGGGGCCGCGAAGGCCTCGGCGTTGATGAGGTCTTTCAGCTTGAACTCGTTCATGCCCCGCAGGAAGTTCTCGCAGAGCAGGGTGCTCTGGTCCTGCGCCGCAATGGCGAGGTCGTCCATCGTCTGGTAGAGCACATCGAGGCCGGGGCAGATGACGCCCTCCTCGAGCAGACCGGTCAGCTCTTCGCTGCGGCGGAACTCGGTGGCTTTCTGGGCGTCCCGGATGCCGCCCACCTCGTCGAGGATGAAGATGGGGCTGCTCAGGTGGTCCAGCAATGTGGCGGGCGTCTCGTACCGCAGACCGTAGTATTTGTCCATGGCCTCGGGCATGACGCCGCTGTCCAGCTGGGCGAGGTCGGGCTCCATGGCCTTTTCGAGGGCGGTGCGGCGCTTGCCCCGGGCTTTCTTCTGGGCGGCGCGGAGGGCCTCCGCCGTGTCGGCGGTGCTGCCGAACAGCACCTCACGGGCGGGGGAAAGATAGATCTTTTCCAGCGCACCGTCCCGCCGCTGGGTCAGCAGGTCGAAGGAGGCGAGAGAGTCTATCTCGTCGTCCCAGTACTCCACACGGGCGGGCTGGCGCATATCGGGGGCGTAGATGTCCACGATGTCGCCCCGGACGCTGAACTGTCCCGGGCCGTCCACCTGACTTCGCCGCACGTATCCGGCGGCGAAGAGCCGCTCCACCAGCGCTTCGCGGTTGTAGACCATGCCGGGCTTGAGGGTGAGGGTGTTCTTCTGGAACTCATCCTGCGGCACAGTGTATTGGAGCAGGGCCTCGGCGGGGACGCAGACGGCGTTCAGCCGTCCGCCCGCCAGCGCGCCCAGCACCGACAGACGCCGGTACTCGTACTCGCGGCCCGCGCCCTCGACGGGGCGGAGCATGAAGTCCCGGGGCGGGAATACCGCCGCCGAGAGCCCCAGCGTCTTGAGGTCGTCGGCAAAATGGGTGGCCTCGGCCTCGCCGGGCGTGACGACGCAGAGGATGCGGCCCGTGTCCTTCTGGAGCGCGGCGTAGAGCAGTGCCCGGCCTGCCGGAGGCAGACTGAACAGCGCCGCCGGGCCGGGGGAGGCGAGGCTGGCCGCTGTCTTCTGATATTCAGGGGTGTTTTTCAGGAGCGCTTCGTACATGGTGGACCTCCTTTCTGATGGGGTTAAACCTCTCCGTCACGGCTGACGCCGTGCCACCTCCCCTATCGAGGGGAGGCTTTGGCATACCGGAAAACTTTCCCTCTTCGCCAGAGGCTCCCCTCGGTAGGGGAGCTGTCGAGCAAAGCGAGACTGAGAGGTTGCGTCAAGCGGAGCCTTACCCGTTATACTTGCTCTGCGCCAGACCCAGCTTGCCGTCCATGATGAGCTTTGCGGCGGCTGCGATGTCGGGGCAGCGGTCGGCGAGGGCCTTGGCGTCGTCGGGCGGGAACTTGCCCAGCACCCAGTCGGCCAAATCGTAGTCCGGGCGGGGCTTTGCGCCCACGCCGATGCGGATGCGGGGGAAGTTCTCGCCGCCGAGGCGGGCGATGATGCTCTTGAGGCCGTTGTGGCCGCCCGCAGAGCCGGAGGGCCGGATGCGCAGCTTGCCGGGGTTCTGGGTGATGTCGTCGCACAGGACGATGACGTGGTCGGCAGGGATCTTGAAGAAGCCCGCCAGCGGGCCGATGGAGTCGCCCGAGAGGTTCATATAAGTCAGGGGCTTCAGGAGCACGACCTTGTGGCCGTCCACCTCGCCCTGCCCCCACAGGCCCTGAAACTTGGTCTTGGAGACGGGGATGCCCCACTTGCCGGCCAGATAGTCCAGCGCGGCAAAGCCTGTGTTGTGACGGGTGCCGTCGTATTTCGGCTCCGGATTTCCGAGGCCGGCAATGAGCCAGATGTCATTGGTGTTCATATGATATATTCTGCCCTTTTTATGTTGGATCTGTTTTCGAACAATATGTTATTATAACATACGCGCGCGCAAAAAGATACACAAAAAGCAAATAAATATCCCCCGGCTCCGCCGGGGGATATTTATTTATGCCCGAGGGAAGCACCCGCCGGGGCAGGGAGGAAGTTTGCCGTATTTTATTGCATATTGCCGCAAAATAGAGGATTTTAAGCCCGAAATTTCGCTGTTTTTCCCTATTGCCAAGACTGTAGGGGGGGGGGGTATAATAAAAAATGAGAAATACCCTCAACAAAGAAGTGCAAAAAGCACAAGAAAACGTAGAAAAAGAAAGGAGATCACAAGGTTGACTTTTTGAAATTATCGGTTGTTCCCGCTGCGACTATTTTTTTGACGGAATTGATGAGATGAGCGATTAACTAATCTATTTATGACGGGAAGGTTTTATGCAGTTAAATGTAACAACTGACTATGCAATCAGGATGACACTATTTCTTGCAATCCTTGGAACGCCTATGGGGAGTGAGGATATCAGCAAGCAGATGGGAATCCCGAAACAAATGATTGCTCAGATCGCAAAGCCTCTGCGCGATGCGGGGATCATTGCGACAAAGCGCGGCGTTGGCGGAGGCTTTAGTTTAAACCGAAAACCGGAAGACATCAGTTTGGCTGATATATTCAATGCGGTGGAAGGAACTACCAGGATCAACCGTTGCTTGGAAGAAGATTGCTACTGCTCGCGGCATGCAACGGAGACATGCCCGGTCAGAAAGTTCTATAAGGAGATGCAGACATTTATGGATGAAGCGTTTTCCGGTAAGACAATTGCGTCTTTGATGTAGTCTGCTGTGTATGCAGCATGAGATTCTGAAACAGAATGCGGAGGAAGCAGTTCCACCCACCTCTCAGAGTGCGGAAACACGGTTGCGTGTTCTGAGAAGTGTTGTATGTGGAGAGCTTAGGTGGATACGAAGAAGAAAATCGCATATTTCCATAAGACCGATATAGGTGTAATGATGGAGTTTCGTACAGAAACTTTAAAAAAGTGTAAAAACCACAAAAAAACGTAAAAAAGGAGAGTACTATGAGGAAGAACAACACATTCCGCCGGGCAGCAGCTCTGATGGCAGCGTTGAGCATCACGGTGTCTCTGGCGGCTCCGGCCTTTGCAGGGACCTACTATATCGACGACGGCGATATTACCGTCACCAAAAATGCGGATGGAAGCCAGACCGTCGAACAGAACGGAACGAGCAACAATGACAGTGATGAGATCATCATCACCACCACTGGTGCGGCTATCACCACGCTGGAGAGCGACCTGGAGGGTCCCGCGGCAGAGGATTCCGACTTTGGCCCTGTGGTAGAGGACAACTACCAGCCGGCCCAGCCGGAGAGCACTGAGGAATCGGAAGATGCAGACCAGCCGGAGAGCACTGAGGAACCGAAAGCTGCCGACCGGCAGGAGAGTGCAGACCAGCAGGCAGCCCCGGCTGCTGCCCCCGCAGACACTACTCCGGTGAACAAAAAGGATGATGGCTTTTGGGGCAACACCATTACGGTGATCAACAACTTTGCCGATAAGGTGCTGAACCTCACCCTGAAAGACGTAAAGATCGATGTGAGCGACACCGGAGATCAATATGATTGGGATCAAAAAGGAAAGGCTGCCCTGAGCGTTCAGGGAAAGGGCAATGTGGAGATCGAGCTGGACGGCGATAACGAGCTGAAAAGCGGCACTCAGAGTGCGGGCCTTGAAAAAACCTCCACAGGTACGCTGACCCTGAAGGACGATAGTAAAGAAGCCGGCAGCCTGACGGCCACCGGTGGCAACAATGCTGCCGGCATCGGCGGCGGTTTCCAGGGCAACGGCGAAAACATCACCATCACCGGCGGCACAGTGACCGCTACCGGTGGCTTCTCTGCCGCCGGCATCGGCGGCGGTAGAGAAGGCAAGGGCGAAAACATCACCATCACCGGCGGCACGGTGAACGCTACCAGCAACGATGGTGCCGGCATCGGCGGCGGTCTCCTTGGCAGCGGCGAAAACATCGCCATCACCGGCGGCACGGTGAACGCTACCGGCACCGATGGTGCCGGCATCGGCGGCGGTAACGGCGGCGTCGGCAAAAACATCACCATCACCGGCGGCACGGTGACAGCTGCCGGTGGCTTCGGTAACGCTGGCATCGGCGGCGGCAACGGCAGCGACGGCGAAAACATCACCATCACCGGCGGCAGCGTGACCGCTACCGGTGGCGAATTTGCTGCTGGCATCGGCGGCAGTAACGGCGGCAGCGGCAACAACATCACCATCACCGGCGGCACAGTGACGGCTACCGGTGGCGACAATGGTGGTGCCGGCATCGGCGGCGGTGCTGAGGGCGGCGGCGGCAACAACATCACCATCAAGGGCGGCACAGTGACCGCTACCGGTGGTGGCTACCGTGGCAACAGTGGTGCCGGCATCGGTGGCGGCAGCGGCGGCAGCGGCGAAAACATCACCATCAACGACGGCAAGGTGACCGCTACCGGTGGCAACTATGCTGCTGGCATCGGCGGCGGCAGCGTCGGCTTTTGGAGCGGTGAGAGCGGCAGCGGCAAAAACATCACCATCAACGGCGGCACGGTGAACGCTACCGGCACCGATGGTGGTGCTGGCATCGGCGGCGGTGAGAACGGCAACGGCGAAGACATCACCATCAACGGCGGCAAGGTAAACGCTTCAGGTGCCTACGGTGGTGCCGGCATCGGCGGCGGTGTCAATGGCATCGGCAGCAAGGTCACCGTGAGCGGAGCCGCTCAGGTGACGGCGACGGCGACCGCCAGCAGGGACCCTGACTGGCCCCATACCGATACCGGTGCTACCATCGGTAACGGCAGCACCAGAACGCCGGATGGTGAATCTGTCGACGGCAAGGAGATCCAGGCAGACATCAGCGGCCTGACCACCGGCTGGATCCACCACATCATCTACAACCCGCTCCTGAACTGGGACGACGAACCGGACACCATCCTGAAGGAGTGGTGGGAGTTTGCGCTCCCCAAGCCCCCGAAGGAGGATAAGGGCTTCAATGTGGATGCGCTGAAGGGCACTCCCGAGCCCACCCTGGACCTCCATGTGGAGACGCTGAAGGGCGTCCCTCTGCCTTTTAACACCCGGCAGCAGGGCAGCACCCTGCGGGTGACGACCGACAATCTGGCCGCCCGGCTCCATGGTACCCGGCATGCGCTGGAGGCCCTGCAGGAGCATGGGGTGGAGCAGATCGAGTTTGTCACCACCTTCAAGACGACCACCCTGTCGGTGGCAGACCTGCTGGCAGAGGGGGGCAGCTGGTTTGCCCTGGAGCACGACGGCTTTGTGAGCCGGCAGCTGAGTGCAGCTCAGGCCGAGAGCCTGAAGTGCGAGCTGCACTCCTGAAGTGCCAGATGCGCTAAAAAAATACAGACCCCTTACAGGGGCCGCCTTGGGGAATCACCCGGGGCGGCCTCTTTTTTGTAATTCGTAAAACCACCCGCTAGGCGAGTGGTTTTCATTATACAAAAAGCCGCCGTGCGGGCGGCACGGCGGCGTGGGGAGCGGGGGTCAGCCCTGCTCCTGTTCCAGTTTCTGCTTCTTTATAATGTACGCCTCCATTTTCGGCTCAGCCCAGCCGTCGAGGTTGGTCTGACGCTCCCGGGCGATGCCAAGAGCCTGCGGGGGGACGTCCTTGGTGATGGTGCTGCCGGCAGCAGTGTAGGCCCCGTCGCCGATGGTGACGGGGGCGACAAGGTTGGTGTTGCAGCCGATGAAGCAGTAGTCGCCGATCTGAGTGCGGAACTTGTCCTTGCCGTCGTAGTTGCAGGTGACGGTGCCGCAGCCGAAGTTGCAGTACTTGCCTACGTCGCTGTCGCCGATGTAGGTCAGGTGGCTGACGGTGTTGCCCCGGGCGAAGTTGGAGTTCTTGGTCTCGACATAAGCGCCCAGATGCACGCCGTAGCCGGTGACGGTGTTGATGCGCACATGGGTGAAGGGACCGATATTGTTGTGGGGGCCGAGGTGGCTGCTGTAGACCTGGCTGGCGTTGACGGTGGTGCCTTCGTCCACGGTGCTGTCCTCGATAAGGGTGTTGGGGCCGATGACGCAGCCTGCGCCGATGGTGGTCTTGCCGCGCAGGATGGTGCCTGCGAGGATGACGGCTCCCGGGGCAATGACCACTTCGGAGCCGATCTCCACATTGCGGCTGCGGATGTCCACGCCGTTTGCGATGTGGCGCAGCAGCACCTCTTCGCGCTGGGCCTCGGCAGCGTCGAGCTTTGCCTTTGCGGCAGCCAGTGCGGATGTGTCAATGTTTTGCATAAATAAAAAACCTCCTCCCAAAACGGCCTCCGCAGCGGCGGCGGAGCCCCTGCGGAGAAGGGTTTTGTTGTATCCAAGACAGAACAAACTCGGGAGCAATCACCCCGGAAAAACAGGGTAAAGGGTTTGATGGATGGAAAGTTGTATCCATCACCCTAAAAATGGCTTAAAACCTTAAAAAACCTCTCGAAATCTTTCCCATTTTATATTACCGAAAAAGTAAGTAAAATGCAAGAGTTTGCACAAAAAATATCAAACAAATTCGGTGTTTTGCCCGATGGAATAGACGTGAAATTCTGGTATAATGGTTTAGCATTCACAGAGAAATGTTTATCGTATGACAAGACAGAGCATCGATAAGACCGCCGGAGCATCGCGCCGGGGGCCATCATTTGGGAGGTAAACACGCATGAGCAAAAAGTATCTGTACTACTTCAGCGAAGGCAACGATGCCTTTGGCGGCGACAAGGTCACCATGAAGAACATTCTGGGCGGCAAGGGCGCTGGTCTGGCTGAGATGACCGCAGCCGGTATGCCGGTGCCGCAGGGCTTCACCATCACCACCGAGGCCTGCACCCAGTATTACGCAGACGGCCGTCAGATCAACGACGAGATCACCGCTGACATCTTCGAGCACGTCAAGGGCCTCGAGAAGATCACCGGCAAGACCTTCGGCGATAACGAGAACCCGCTGCTGGTCTCCGTCCGTTCCGGCGCACGTCAGTCCATGCCCGGCATGATGGACACCATCCTGAACCTCGGCCTGAACGACGAGGCTGTCGAGGGTCTGGCCAAGAAGACCAACAACGCCCGTTTCGCATACGACTGCTACCGCCGCTTCGTGCAGATGTTCGCCGACGTCGTCATGATGGTTCCGAAGAGCCTGTTCGAGGTCGAGATCGATAAGATGAAGGAAGCCAAGGGCGTCAAGAACGACGTTGACCTGACTGCTGACGACCTGAAGGAACTGGTCGGCACCTTCAAGAAGATCTATGAGGACAACGAGGGCAGACCCTTCCCCCAGGACCCCAAGGATCAGCTCATCGAGGCTGTCAAGGCCGTCTTCCGCAGCTGGGACAACCCCCGTGCAAACGTCTATCGTAAGATGAACGAGATCCCCTACGAGTGGGGCACCGCTGTCAACGTCCAGCAGATGGCTTTCGGTAACTCCGGCGACCGCTCCGGCACCGGCGTTGCATTCACCCGTGACCCCGCCACCGGCGCTAAGAAGCTGATGGGCGAGTACCTCATCAATGCACAGGGCGAGGACGTCGTTGCTGGTGTCCGCACTCCGTCTCCCATCAGCCACCTGCACGAGCAGATGCCTGAGGTCTACGACCAGTTCGTTGAGATCGCTACCCGTCTGGAGAACTACTTCCGCGATATGCAGGATATGGAGTTCACCATTGAGGACGGCCACCTGTATATGCTGCAGACCCGTAACGGCAAGCGTACCGCTCAGGCTGCTCTGCAGATCGCATGTGACCTGGTGGACGAGGGCATGATCACCGAGCAGGAGGCTGTCCTGCGCGTGGAGCCCAAGCAGCTGGATACCCTGCTGCATCCCCAGTTCGACGCAGCTGCCCTGAAGGCTGCTGAGGTCGTCGGCAAGGGCCTGGCAGCTTCTCCCGGTTCTGCCTGCGGCCAGATCGTCTTTACCGCCGAAGAGGCTGAGGAGATGGTCAAGTCCGGCAAGATGAAGAAGGTCGTTCTGGTCCGTCTGGAGACCTCTCCCGAGGACATCGTCGGTATGCAGGTGTCTCAGGGCATCCTGACCGTCCGCGGCGGCATGACCAGCCACGCAGCCGTTGTTGCTCGTGGTATGGGTACCTGCTGTGTCTCCGGCTGCGGCAACGACAACGACGTGAAGATCGACGAAGAGGCTAAGACCTTCGAGCTCAACGGCCACAAGTTCGTCGAGGGCGACTGGATCTCCATCGACGGCTCCACTGGTAACATCTACGGCGAGCAGGTCGCTACCGTCGCCGCCACCGGCAACAAGAACTTCAACCGCTTCATGGGCTGGGCAGACGCTGCTCGTCAGCTGCTGGTCATGACCAACGCCGATAACCCGCGCGACGCACAGCAGGCAGTTGACCTGGGTGCTGAGGGCATCGGCCTGTGCCGTACCGAGCATATGTTCTTCGCTGAGGACCGCATCAAGGCTGTCCGTGAGATGATCTGCGCACGTACCGTGGAAGAGCGCGAGGCTGCTCTGGCCAAGGTCGAGCCGTTCCAGCAGGGTGACTTCGAGGCGATGTACCGCATCATGGGTGAGCGCCCGATGACCATCCGTTATCTGGACCCGCCTCTCCACGAGTTCCTGCCCAGCAAGGACGAGGACATCAAGGAGCTGGCTGCCGACATGGGCATGACCTTCGATGACCTGAAGAACGTCGTTGCTTCTCTGCATGAGTTCAACCCCATGATGGGCCATCGTGGCTGCCGTCTGGCTGTCACCTACCCCGAGATCGCAGCAATGCAGACCCGCGCTGTTATCAAGGCAGCTCTGAACGTCTCTGCTGAGACCGGTTATATCATCACTCCGCACATCATGATCCCGCTGGTCGGCGAGGTCAAGGAGCTGAAGTTCGTCAAGGACGTTGTCGTCAAGGTCGCAGACGAGCTCATCAAGGCTTCCGGCGTTGACATGAAGTATCTGGTCGGTACCATGATCGAGATCCCCCGTGCAGCTCTGACTGCCGGCGAGATCGCCAAGGAGGCTGAGTTCTTCAGCTTCGGCACCAACGACCTGACCCAGATGACCTTCGG